>Ga0207023_10008_pt1 | contig 71960 bp, 61 predicted proteins | sample Alteio_BWMinCont_47_FD_153464 | JGI IMG/M metagenome (GOLD analysis project Ga0207023, IMG submission 153464) | Enriched cells from forest soil in Barre Woods Harvard Forest LTER site, Petersham, Massachusetts, United States -... | ecosystem: Environmental > Terrestrial > Soil > Temperate forest >... | reverse complement strand
GAATTAGAGAAGTACGTGCTGCAACCGGCATAATTACAACTGTTGCAGGTAATGGAACAGCGGCGTATCATGGAGACGGCGGAATTGCTACTGCTGCTGAAATAAATAGCCCATGCACAATGTCTGTTGCGCGTAATGGTGATATCTTTATTGCCGGTACAAATGAGAATACTGTGCGTAAAGTAACCAGGGCAACAGGTATTATATCAACCCTTGCCGGTGACGGAACAGCTAGTTTTTTTGGTGATGGCGGATCCGCTACTTCTGCTGAATTACATTTGCCTTCGGGTGCAACACTTGACGGCAAAGGAAATCTGTATGTTCCTGATTGGGGAAATTATGCAGTGAGGAAAATTACTCTTGCGGAAACTGCTGGAGTACAGTGTATTAACAGTAATTCCGGTATTATGGTTTATCCTAATCCTGCAAACGGACAAGTTTTAGTATCCGTTAACGGAATAAAAGGAGCAGTATCTATAAAGTTATATAATGTACTAGGCCAAGAAATGTTAACCCAGGTATCTAATGCTATACAACAACCTGTTGCCATAAATACAGCCTCATTAACAAAAGGTATGTATTTAGTAAAAGTTGAAGCGGAGGATGGAAGCATCCTTGTTACAAAAGTTGAAATAGAAAGGTAATAACTAAATAAATAACTTGTTAATATAAAAGGAGCATCTATAAAAGGTGCTCCTTTTATATTAACTGAATCTGTTATATTTGCAACCTTTTTAAAAATATACACTTTAAACTTATAGTTAATCATGAATGTAATTGTTTACGCCGTTCCCGTTTTTGGTATTATCGCATTGCTCTATACTGCAGTCACTTCTGCTTGGGTTAACAAGCAAGATGCAGGGGATTCTAATATGCAGGAATTAGCCGGGTTTATCGCCAAAGGCGCTATGGCTTTTTTAAAGGCCGAATGGAGAATATTGGGTGTTTTCGTTGCATTAGCAGCTGTAGTATTGGCTTGGTCCGGTACAACAGTGGCCGATTCAAGCCCTATTATTGCCCTTTCTTTTATAATTGGTGCAATATGCTCTGCTTCTGCCGGATATATTGGAATGAGAATTGCTACCAAAGCAAACGTGCGTACCAGCCACAGTACTTATTTTCCCTGTCGATTTAGTTACCTTACGTACTACATTATTATGAAAATCACCAATATACATATTTCCGGTAGCATCTAAAACTACTCCGATAGGCCAATTCAACTTGGCAGAAGTAGCCGCGCCACCATCTCCGAAGTAGCCTGCAGAGCCATTTCCGGCAACCGTAGTAATAACTCCTGTTGTTATGTCCACTTTTCTAATAACATTGTTTGTTTCATCATCAATGTAATAATTACCGGAATCATCAAAAGCAACGCAATTAGGGGCGGAGAGTTTAGCAGCAGTTGCTTGCCCAGCGTCTCCTGTATACCCAGACTGTGTACCTTCCCCGGCAACAGTGGTAATAATTTGAGCCTTTGCAGTAAATGCCATTACCATAAGCGAACAGCAGCCTGTTAGTAGTATGTTTTTTGGGTTTTTCATAATAAACTGTTTGTTGTTTGTTTTTTTCATATTGCAAGTATACTATGTTTTTTTTATATTGCAACTATACTATAAAACCGCCAATATTTTTTTGCCATTGAGTAGATGGTCAGTTTTTCCAGTTGGTTGGTCAGTTTTTGCCTGTAATTGGTAAATCAGGTAAGAAATAGCTTGAAACAACTACCTACCAATATCCAATTACAATAAAATGAGCTATATAGAGGCTCCTTAAATACGCTTATAAGTATTCCGTTATTCTATGTTACCCACAAATCAACAAAATAAAAAACCAATTTTACGCGTTTATTATATGTGTTATTATAAGTTTCTACATTTGCCGGGAATTTACTACCACCTATAAAATGAAAAGCACAGTTTTAAAATACGGAACCATTTCGGGCTTAATAATGGCCATTTTATTGTTTACCACTATACCTTTTGCATCTAAAATGGGTTTCACGGCAGCAGATATGTTACTTTTCTTCGGAAAAATAATTGCCTTTATTCCGATATTTTTTGGCATTCGCTTTTTCAGGCAAACTATTGGAGAAAGATATATAACCTTTTGGAAAGCCTTTAATGTAGGAATACTTATAGTGGTTGTTTGTTGTGTATTTTATTCCATTTCATGGAACATCCTTTACTATTGGGTTTCCCCCGATTTCCCGGATAAGTATTTCCAGTTTTATATTGAACAGATGAAATTACACGGAGCCCTTCCGAAAGATATTACCGATGCCCAAACCCAATTTGCAGAATCGAAAAAAGTGCTTGTAAACCCGCTTATTAATGGTGCTTATGCTTTTACTGATCCAATTACAACGGGTATTCTCTCTTCTTTACTTTGCGCTGCATTACTCAGAAAGACAAGCCCAATTAGCAATCTACCGGTAGAATTGAAGGACGCAAACCAAAATTAATACGCCCTGTTCCTACTTCAAAAAGTGAATAATCTTTTCGGCTAGTTCTTTGCCAATACGTTGTTGGGCTTCTTCGGTAGAACCGGCAATATGAGGGGTAAGCGATATTTTAGGATGTTGCAATATTTCTATTCTTGGTGATTTTTCATCTTCAAAAACATCTAACGCTGCATGGGCAACATGTCCGGAGTTTAACCCATCGAGCAAAGCTTGTTCTTCAATTACTCCGCCACGTGAAGCATTAACCAACATAACCCCTTTTTTCATTTTCAAAATCTCATCATGAGAAATAAGCTTTCCTCCCGGTACATTTAACGAGATAAAATCACTCTTGGCAAGTAATTCATCCATCGTACAGGTTTTGATATTCACATTCACCTTTTGTGAACCGTTTAATGAAATTTCAAGATTGGCTTCCGGAAGATAGGGATCATACGCAAGTATGTTCATACCAACACCTAAGCCAATTTTGCCAAGGCACTGGCCTATTCTTCCAAACCCGACAATTCCTAATGTTTTTCCTGATACTTCTATTCCTTTAGAATATTTTTTCTTCAATTGTGCAAACTCTGTTTGACCTTTAACAGGCATTGCCCTGTTTGATTCGTCTAGCGAGCGAGCCATGGAAAAGATATGAGCCATCACCAATTCAGCAACCGATAAGGATGATGCAGCCGGAGTATTTACAACTTGTATGTTTTTCGATTTGGCATATTCCACATCAATGTTATCCATACCAACACCGCCACGTGCAATGAGTTTTAAAGAAGGGCATGCATCAATAAGCGCTTTATCAACACGGGTAGCGCTGCGCACTGTAAGTGCAGAATACCCTTCTTGATTAATTGCCTCCACTAATTTTTCTTGTGCTACTTTTTCAGTAACCACCATAAAGCCTTCTTTTTCCAGCATACGGATGCCATCCTCTTCCATTCCGTCGTTAGCCAATATTTTTTTCATCGAGTATTTTTTTTAATAATTGTAAATGGTGAATTTTGAATGAATTTCATTTAGCATTTACAATTCACCATTTACCATTATTATTATCCGTTTTTCTTTTCAAAATCTTTCATCACATCTACCAATGCTTGCACGTCTTCAATAGTTAATGCATTGTACATAGAAGCACGATATCCGCCTACATCGCGGTGTCCTTTTATACCTACTATTGCGGCTTCTTTCCACATTTTATTAAATGTTTCTTCCAGTTCAGGTTTGGTAAGTAGGAAGGTTGCGTTCATCCATGAACGGTCTTCTTTTACAACCGTTCCGGTAAATAAAGAATTGCGGTCTATTTCAGCATACATCAGTTCCGCTTTCTTTCTGTTAATTGCTTCAATCCATGCTAAGCCACCATTCTTTTTAAGCCATTTCATGGTAAGCAAGCTAACATAAACCGGAAAAACCGGCGGGGTATTATACATGGATTCTCCTTTGATATGCACTTGATAATCGAGCATAGAGAACATTTTCCTTCCGGTTTTCCCAAGCAGGCTTTCTTTTACAATTACCATAGTAGCTCCCGCAGCGCCCATATTTTTCTGTGCTCCGGCATAGATGAGTGAAAACTTACTAAAGTCGAGCTGACGACTAAAAATATCGGACGACATATCGCACACTAGCGGGATTGGAGAATCCGGATAGCTATGCATTTGTGTACCATATATGGTATTGTTGGATGTTACATGCAAATAGTTTGCATCGGTAGGAATGGTATAATTCTTTGGAACGTAGCTAAACTTCTTATCCTCAGAAGAAGCAATAACGTTAATATTTCCAACCATCTTGGCTTCTTTAATGGCTTTGCTTGCCCACACACCAGTATTCACATAAGCGGCAGTGCCGTCTTTTACAAGCAGATTAGATGGAACCATAGCAAATTGCGTACTGGCGCCTCCACCCAAAAATAGAACCTGATATTCGCTACTAAGCCCCATAAGCTCTTTTACAAGCGAACGGGCTTCTTCCATTATATTCATGAAATCCTTATCGCGGTGCGATACCTCTAACAAGGATAATCCAATGTTGTTAATGTCTAAAACTCCTGCTGCAGCTTCTTTAATAACCTCGGCAGGAAGTATTGCAGGCCCTGCACTAAAATTGTGTTTCTTCATAAAGTACAAACAAATATTATAATGCGACAAAGGTACAAAAAACCTTCCTTATTAATGGGGGGTATAAATAGCCTTGTTATTTGGCTGATAAGTAGGATGCTGAGGATCATTAAAGAGCTTGTCGTCCTTATGATCAGGATTACGAGCCTCTACATTTGCTACATAATCCCATGTTCCATTTCCATATTTTAATCCATCTACCTGAAAACCGGGACCATAATATTGATGCTGGCCCTGGAGCCCATCTTCTATCGGTCCTAAATGGTCAAACAGTATCATGTTTTTAGCCTCATCGTACCGTAACGACATAAAGGCCTGTGCTGAATATTCAAAAACCATTCTTTTAGGAGAGCCCTTATAAGTAGATGGAAGCTTGGTAAAAATAACCTTCCCGAAAGAAGGCACTCCTAGATTATTAAAAGAAAGCACGTCAATAATTTTACGGGTTATTTGTTTACTATAGCCCTGCCATGCCAACAGCGTATATGTTTTGCTGTCTTTTTGCTGTATTATTTTGTAGTACAGCATGCCCATCCATTTATCCGGAGTATAGGTAGCCGTTTGTATATTAGGTATGGCGGCAGTATTTTCTTTCAGTACAAATAAATCGTATTTACTTTTTTTCTCATTATAGCATTGTATAAATCCATAATAACTGTCTTTACCACTCAATTTGGGCACATCCCAGGTTATTATTCTAAACTGATTATCGGGCGAGGTTACCTTACCAATGGTTTTAAGTGAATCGAAAGGATAATCAAAAGCTCCGGGCAATAGCAGCGCTTCATTCATCAGGGCAAGAAATTTTGCATTGGCATCTTCTCTTTCACCGTCTGTCCAAGCGTTTAAGCGCATATACTGCAAAGCCTTCATAGAGTCTTCGCACCCTTTTAGTCGAGCTATCGAGTCAACTGGTGAAGCTGCAAAGCCTTTAGTTGCAGCTATTATCAGTATACAAAAAATTAAAATTATTTTACTACGCATAGTGAATTGCCTGAAATTAAGTACGAAACTTGCGTAAAAGTATACAATAGAGAATACTTATTTTATACGTTGCTTTAAAAGAGTCGGAAATTTGAGTTGTGCCAAGTAAAATGCACCGAATAATAATCCTCCGTAAAATAAATCACCCAATAGGCCATTTCGAAGAAAAGGAATGGCGGCAATATAACAAGCTGTTAAACCGTGCACGGTATGCGGATATAATGATGTTCCCACCCATACACCGAAATCGGATATAACATATAAACAAAACGAGGAAATAACAGATAATAAAACTACCCGGTAAACAGTTGTCTTTTTTCTTAAAACAAATCCAAGTGCAGCAATAACTATATACGATGCGTAAACCCATTCCAGACCCTTATATAAGCCACCCAACAGTACATCACTAATAAGAACCGCAGTAATAGGAACCAAAAATGCCATTATTTTTTTATCGTAATAAGCAGCCCCAAATAAAGCCACTGCTGATGTAGCTGTAAAATTAGGCGCATGTGGTATTAGGCGGGTACATATAGCTAATACTATAAGTCCAGTAATAACTAAAAAACGGGGATTCACTTTCATATTTTACTTTTGCCTTGTAAACCACAAATTTACGCAAAAAAGGAATAAGCAATAAGAGATTTCCGCTTATCTATTATAGAGATTGATTACCAATATAATACTATCAAAATACGAATATATTAACTTAGCGGCATTTCACTATCTTTGTAGCTCTAACCCTAATAAATTTCGGAAATACCAGCCTGCAATTTAAACGAGGTATGAAACCAAAAAATCTCCAAATCATACTATGGCGCTAACTGATAAACTTGTACAGGTAAATAAACTCAAGCTCGAATTAGACGAATTACAGCCAATGAGCCGTGAGAGTGAAATGAATTTATGGAAAAAAATCAGGCTTGATTGGAATTTTAACTCTAACCATATAGAGGGTAATACGCTTACATACGGAGAAACTACATTACTCCTCATTTTTGACAAAACTACCGGAGACCATGAACTGCGTGAATATGAAGAAATGAAAGCGCATGATGTGGCTATACACATGGTAAAAGAATGGGCAAAAGATAAAAGCAGAGACTTAACGGAAGGTGATATACGGGAATTAAACAAAATTATTTTAGTGCAACCTTATTGGAAAGAGGCTATTACAACAGACGGGCAGCCTACACGCAGACAAATAAGAGTAGGTGATTATAAAGAGCACCCAAATTCGGTAAGGCTTAAAACAGGGGAAATATTTCAATATACTTCGCCTTTAGAAACCCCGCTTAAAATGGCTGAACTTATACAATGGTATAGGAATAATGATATAAAACATCCTTTAGTTCTTGCATCACAATTGCATTACGATTTTATACGAATACATCCTTTTGATGATGGAAACGGGCGCGTGGCACGTTTATTGGTGAACTACGTGCTTATGAAAAATGAATACCCCCCTATTATTGTTAAGGCTAGTGAAAAGGATAAATACTTAACTGCACTTAACAAAGCCGATGTAGGAGATTTAAACGCCTTTCATGAATATATGGCAGACCAATTGATTGGGTCATTGGAATTGGCTATAAAAGCAGCTACAGGTGAAAGTATTGAGGAGTCAGACGATTTAGATAAAAGAGTCGCTATGCTTAAGCACCAATTGGCAGGAATGAGTGAACCGATTAGAAAAAGTAAAAATGAAGAGGTACTGCAAGAGATGTTACAAGAAGTAGTAGAACCCCTTTTTAGAAAAGTATTTGAAAAAATATTGAAAATATCACCATTATTTGTCTCTACTGAATTTACTTATTATATTGATGGTAGCGGTGGGGTTCACGATAATATTAATGCATTGATTGAAAATATTAAAATTAGTTGGGGACAAAAGAAAGCTGAAATACAACAAATAGAATTACACATTTACCTCAGTGGATTAAGGCAACTTGGTACAAAAGCTTTTGATGTTAGTGAGCAAATACGAATAAACTTCGAAAAACATAAGTATCAAATTATACTTAACAACTCTACTGCTGAAAATATGGAGCGCCTTTACCATCAAATACTAACGCCACAAGAAATTAATGAAATATCAACTAAACTTGTAAACGATGTCATGAACCGAATTGAACAAGTTGTAGATAGATACACAAATAAATGAGCAAGCAAACCCAACATATCCCCTCCGGTTCCAAGTCTTCATCTCTTTGTTAATAAGGTTTCGGGTAGCACAAAAAAATAAGTCGCTAAAAAAAGCGACTTATCCCTTCAGGGGTGGAAGAGGGGGCTCGAACCCCCGACCCTCAGAACCACAATCTGATGCTCTAACCAACTGAGCTACATCCACCATAAATTTTAGGGCTGCAAATATAATCGTTTATTTGATTAGTATGCAGAAGCATTTTTATTTATGCTACTTATCATAGCAATGAAGGGTATGTGGCATTTATTTTGTAAATTTAGAACATAAAATTACTGTATGGATATCAACACAGACCAACCTTTTAAAGCCCTAAAGGCGCAAATATTAGAATACATTGAGCTTAAAACCGAGCTTGCACGCCTATCACTAATTGAGTATGTTGCCAAAATAGCCTCTTTTATTTTTGCCGCCATAGTCGGAATTATTATTGTTTCTCTCGTTTTCCTGTCCATATTTATTGCGCTGTCATTTTTTATAGGTCAATGGTTGCATAGTTATGGCTTAGGCTTCCTTATTTCAGCAGGAATTTATCTGCTTATGCTGTGGTACTTTGTCACTATTGGCCGCAGGCAAGTACAAAATTATATGATAAAAAAGATATTAGAACAAACTGACACTACTAACAACGAATAATTATGTCGACCAAAATAAATTCGCTGAAAGAATTGCAGAGCAGGAAAACAGAACTTGCCCTTAAATGCAAGATTAAGGAGGAAGAAATAAGCCAGCAAACCGACTATATAACCGGACACATTGGCGAAATTGCTATTAAAAGCATTATTGGAGACCGCTTAAAAAAGAGCAAAGAAAAGAAAGCTGAAATAATAGAGCTGTTAATAACGGAAGGTATTGATACGGCTTTAACTATCCATAAAGATCCGCATGATATTAAAGATAAGCTGTTAAATGTACTTAAAAAGTCAGCTTGGGGAGTTTTGAATCTGCTATTTAAATAGCGGACTTTTTTATGTGGCATTTGCCACATATTTGCCTGAACATGTGAAATGTTACACTTAAAAAAAGGCGTAACATGCTCTTAATTTACTGAATACCAAACAATAATGAAAGAATGTTACACTTTTAAAAACGCATAAAAGTGTAACATCTCAAATTTTTAAAACTGCAAGAAAAACTTAATTCCCTTTTATGGAATAGTGGAAGCTTTCCATAATGGGATTGGCAAGCAATTTTTTGCAGGCTTCCTCAACCTTTACTTTAGCGTTTGCTTCTGAATCCGATTCTATTTCCAGTGTAACGTGTTTGCCTATGCGTACGTTTTCAAATTCAGGCATTCCCATATTTTTTAATACGGAGGTTACGGCACGTCCTTGTGGGTCGAGCAGAGCTTTTAGAGGCATTACATCTATTTCGGCTATGAATTTCATAAGTCTTAAAATTGGGTTGCTAAATTACGTTAAATACTAAACTCCACATAATGAATTTTTGAACCTAAAGAAAGAAACAGCTTTTCATAATAGGTTTCGATTTCGGTAAGCAGTGCAAACCGCTCAGTGCCTATGTTTTGCGCATCTATAGAAACATCCTGAGAATGACATAAAAGTGGGTACTTATGCTCAGTTACCTGCTCCAAGGCATATTCATACAAATCGTGATTGTCGGTTTTCAGGTGAACGATTGCTCCGGCAGGGGCTATTTTACGGTAACGTGTAATGAACGGAGGCGCTACTAATCTTTTTTGCTTCTTTCCGGGTTGAGGATCGGGAAAGGGTATCCATATCTCATTTACCTCTTCGGGACTAAAATAGGTTTCAATAAAATCAATGCGGTTACGGATAAATGCCACATTGGTTAAGTTCTCGGCTAAAGCGGCTTTGGCGCCTTTCCAAATCCGAGCCCCTTTAATATCCATGCCAATAAAGTTCCTTTCGGGAAAACGACGGGCAAGTCCTAAAGTATACTCACCTCTACCGCATCCAACCTCTACTGTAATAGGATTGTTGTTCTTAAAATAATCTGTTTTCCAATTTCCTTTTAGTGGAAATATTACTCCATCATCCGGAAACATGTGGGTTTGAATAACATTAGGGAACTCTGCTACTTCGGCAAATTTTTTAAGCTTTCTGTGTCCCACGTCCGGTTATTTTTTTGCTTTACCCAGATGGAGCAACATATCGGTCGTCATCGTATCAAGCGCATAGTTATGTTTCCACCCCCAATCTTGGCGGGCTTCCGCATCATTAATAGATTGCGGCCAACTATCTGCTATAGCCTGCCTTGCATCCGGCTTATAGGTTATTTCAAACTTGGGAATATGCAACTTAATTTCAGCAGCTATTTCCTTCGGAGAAAAGCTAATGGCAGCAAGGTTGTAGCTAGAACGTATTTTAACCTTATCGGCATCGGCCTGCATTATGCCAATGGTAGCCCTAAGTGCATCAGGCATATACATCATAGGTAGAATAGTATCACTACTTAGGAAACATTCATACTTGCCATGTGCTAATGCTTCGTGGTAAATATCTACAGCATAGTCAGTTGTTCCTCCACCGGGAGGCGACTTATAGCTAATAAGCCCCGGATAGCGCAAGCTTCTTACATCAACTCCATATCGGCGGAAGTAGTATTCGCACCAGCGTTCGCCTGCTTGTTTACTGATACCATATATAGTACTTGGCTCCATAACCGTGTATTGGGGAGTATTTACCTTAGGTGTATTAGGGCCAAAAACAGCTATTGAGCTTGGCCAAAAAAGTTTATCAATTACTTCTTCACGCATCAGTTCAAGAACATTTAAAAGCCCTTCCATATTAAGCTTCCATCCCTTTTCAGGATACTTTTCAGCAGTGGCCGATAATAAAGCAGCAAGTAGGTATACCTCTTTTACATTATGTTTTTTTATTACAGTTGCAATGGCTTTTGCATCCATAACATCCAGAATTTCAAATACACAGGGCGAAGCTAAATCAGCTTTAATATCCGAAGCAATTACTTGCTCTATTCCATAAATAGTGCAAAGTTCCTCAACAAGCTCTTTGCCTATTTGTCCGCCGGCACCTATTACCAATATTTTCTCTTTCATAAATTGTTTTTCTGAAGTTGGGCGAAAGTATTAAATTTTGCCTTTGCCTTAAGGCGGATAAATAAAATATTTATAATAATACCTTTCTGGCTTAGCGGGTATGATTGATTAATAAACCGGTCGGCTAATTATGGCTAAAATAAATATACTACATTTGTACGCCTTTTAAAATATTTATGGACAGCGCAAATAGTACACCTACGAACAAAGAACCTGAAGAAGAAAGCCGTAATCGTTTTTTGGTATTTATCATTTTAGTACTGCTATTGCTTATAACCTTACTTGGTTGGCAGTATTGGAATCAGAGGCAAACTGTGGTTGAAAAAATAAAAATAGTAGAGATTGAAAAATATAGAACAGACAGTCTTACTCAAGACCTTATTGGACTGCAGGGCGAATATGCCACACTAAAGACAAGTAACAAAGCTATACAGGCCCAGTTAGATAGTAAAAAAGATACTATCACCATGTTGATGCAGCAGGCTCAAAAATATAGAAATGATCCTTATATAATAGCGCAACTAAAAAAAGAAACAACCACCCTTCGTAAAATTATGCAGGGATTTGTGCATACTATTGATTCTCTTAATACACTTAATCACGAACTTACGGATGAAAGAAATACTGCGGTTCAATCTTTAAATGAAGAAAAGAAAACCTCGAGTGAACTTAAAAAGGAAAAAGGAGAACTTCAGGATAAGGTTCTAAAGGGCTCATTATTACAAGCAACAGCCATTAATGCGACAGCTGTATTTTTCCGTTTCGGCAGAAAAGAAGTCAACACCGAAAAAGGGAAAAAAGCTGAAAAACTTAAAGTGCAGTTTTCAATTGCCGCAAATCGTATTACCGCGGCCGGTAATAAAACCGTCTATATCCGGGTTATTTCTCCAGATGCTAAGGAACTTTCCAAAACTGCCGATGAATCAAGTTTATTCGATTTTGAAGGCACCAAAGGATTTTATTCCGGTATGCAGACCGTGGATTATGCTAATCAGGAAATGGCACTTTCCATATATTGCGAAAGCAACGTTGGGTTTATTTCCGGAAAGTATATTATTAAAATATATGCTGATGAGGCTGAGATAGGTGAGACCACGCTAACTCTTAAATAATTGGATATTTTAGATACTGAAAATATACTGACGAATGAAATCGCATAATCAGCAAATTAACAAACCTGCAAATCGTCAAGTTAAAAAAAAACCACCTGTTTATTCTTCGGTAAAAAAAACACCCGATACACTTTTCAGCTCGTTAGATACTTGGTTAGATAAGAATTCAAAAGCGCTTTTAATTGTTTTTTTCGGAGCAAGTATATTATTTTCCTTTTTTCTTTTTCAGGTTCGGATGGATATAGGTGGAGACGATTCCGGTTATGTCCTGCGGGCATACGACTTTCTCCATAAAGGTGCATTTCCATCATTTCAAGGGCCTCTTTATCCTATGTTCCTTAGTATTTTTGTCTCATTTTTGGGTATAAAAGTCATTTTCCTAAAATCACTCTCCTTACTATTTAACTTCATAGCGCTTCTATTTTTTTACAAATCATTTAAAGGACGAATTCCACCTTTTGTTCTATATGCTACACTTCTTCTTACTGCTATTAACGCATCTATTTTAAGCTTTGCCAGTTTAACATATAGCGAAGCTTTTTTTATGGCCCTGCAGTCTATATTTTTATTTTACTTCTTTAAACTCCTGGATAAGATAAAAGACAATAATAATTTACCCTTTAAAGAATCATTGAAAGATTGGCTTTTTGTCGGGCTTACTATTTTTTTAATGTCTTCGGCAAAAAGTGTTGGAGTTTTTGCACTTGGAGGGTTACTCGTTTATTTTGCAATGAGGAAACAATACCGTTATATTTTTTATCTACTGGCAGTATTTTTGGTTTTTAATATCCCCATTAATTTTATAGAGAAAATTTTATGGCATGCCCCAAGCCAATTTGGACAGCAGAGCAACATATTTATGCAAAAGAATGCTTATAATGTTGCTGAAGGCAATGAAACCTTTCATGGATATATAGGACGCTTTTTTCAAAACAGTAATTTATATTTATCAAAACGCTTTTTTCAAATTATAGGATTACGTTCTTTGGAAGCGACTACTACTATAACATGGTTAGCGTATTTGTTCGTGTTTACCTTTTTATTTTGTGTTTACAGAATTATAAAATCAAAAAATAATTATTTATTAGCCGCTTCCCTATATGTAGCATGTTTAACCGGTATTACTTTTATAGTTCTTCAAGTTCAATGGGATCAACCCAGGTTAGTAATGATTTTTGTGCCGCTATATTTATTGATATTTATCTATGGACTGTATGATACACTAAAAAAAGCGCCATGGGCAATGCAATTATTAGGCGTATCATTCATTCTCCTTTTAACCCTGCTCGAATTCAACGCTACGTTAAAAAAATCAAAAGAGAATATAGCTATACTTAATAAAAACCTGCATGGAGATATATACTGTGGCTTTACTCCCGGATGGGCTAATTATTTGAAGCTAAGTAATTGGTGCGAGGTTTTACCAAAAGATTCTTTGGTGGCTTGTAGAAAAGGCCCCATGTCTTCGGTGTATGCTAATGGAAGGGATTTTTTTAATGTGGCTAAAACAGATAATATAAATATTAACAATGCAGATTCTGTAATTTCATTTTTTAAAAGAAATCATGTCAGGTATATTATGATCGCTAATATTCAAATGGGTAACACTATAGAGCGGTTAATTACTCCTGTTGCAAGAACCTATCCTAATAAATTGAAATTTATACGACAAGAAGGTAATAACGCTGAAGAAGCTGCACAGCTTTACGAAATACTCTATTAACAAGAATGTTTAGGCTTGCTATTTTTGCTTCGGGAGAGGGTACAAACGCCCAAAATTTTATTGATTACTACAAGAACAGAAAGGATGTTTCTATTACTATTATCCTTTCCAATAAAAGAGAAGCAGGCGTATTAAAGAGGGCTGCTGCTGCAAATATTAAAACCATAATTGTAGATAAAGAAACTTTCTATAAAAGCGACCTGATTTTAGAAGAGTTAAAAAGCAAGGTTGATTTTATAGTGCTTGCAGGCTTTTTATGGATGGTGCCTGATAACATTATTAAAGCATTTGCCGGCAAAATGGTTAATATTCATCCTGCGCTTCTGCCCAGTTATGGGGGAAAGGGAATGTATGGCTCAAAAGTGCATGAAGCCATAATTGCTAATAAGGAAAAAGAAAGCGGCATCAGCATTCATTTTGTAAATGAAAAGTATGATGAAGGCAAAATTATTTTTCAGGCAAAATGCTTGATAGAGGCATCAGATACCCCTGAAATACTTGCAAAAAAGATACACGAATTGGAATATAAATACTACCCGATAATTGTTGATAAACTATTACATGGGAATATATCCTAAATTTGTCCCTTATGACAACAGAAAATAACGGGCTGAAACGCCCCATCAGGGTGTTAGTAGCTAAGGTTGGTTTAGATGGGCACGATAGAGGCGCTAAAGTAATAGCATCCTTCCTCCGAAATGCAGGCATGGAAGTCATTTATACAGGCTTACATCAAACCCCGGAAAGTATTGTAAACACAGCCTTACAGGAAGATGTGGATGTAATAGGATTAAGCATTCTTTCCGGCGCCCACAATACAGCTTTCCCTAAAATAATTAAGCTGATGAAGGAAAAACAAATGGATGATATTTTACTTACAGGCGGTGGAATTATTCCTGATAAAGATATGCAAGAGCTTAACAAAATGGGGGTAGGTAAACTTTTCCCTCCGGGAACTGACACGCATATCATTGTAGAATATATTCAAACTTGGGTAAAAGAACACCGAAAATTTTAATTAAATAATAGAATTATGAGCACATACCAAAATCTAAAAGTACTTGTTGAAAACGGAATTTGTACGGTAACCATAAATCGCCCCGATAAGATGAATGCCCTGAATCGTCAAACAATTCAGGAAATAGGCGAGGCCATAAAAGAGGCAAAGGAAAACAATAACGTATTCTCCATCATTCTTACCGGAGAAGGACCTAAAGCATTTGCTGCGGGTGCTGATATTAAGGAATTTATAGGGCTTACTAATGAACAAGGCATGGCAATGGCAAAAGCCGGATTAGATATATTTCAAAGCATAGAGGACTGCCCTAAACCTGTTATTGCTGCAGTAAATGGGTTTGCCTTAGGTGGCGGTTGCGAACTGGCAATGGCATGCCATTTGCGGGTGGCTTCAGAAAATGCAAAATTTGGTCAGCCGGAAGTGAATCTGGGGTTGGTACCCGGATATGGAGGGACACAAAGACTTATACGCAACATAGGTAGAAGCAAAGGATTGGAATTGCTAATGACTGCCGAAATGTTGAATGCCCAACAAGCACTTGAACTAGGATTAGTGAACTATGTAGTTCCTCAAGAAGCATTACTAACTAAATGTGCTGAGATTTTGAATGTTATTAAAACAAAATCGCCATTTGCCATTGGGGCAGCTATACGGGCTGCAAATGCATACGATGGCACACAAAAAGGATTCGAATCAGAACTAACAGAATTTGGAAAATGCTTTGCTTCCGAAGAAATAAAAGAAGGCATTAGTGCATTCCTTGAAAAACGCAAACCCGAATTCCATACCAAGCTTACAGCTGATAACTAATAGCCAACAGCTTATTTTAATTTGAAACCACTTAAAGATTTAGCAGGGCAAACAGCAGTATATGGGCTTCCAAGTATTATTGGGAGATTTCTGAGCTATCTTTTAGTTCCTCTTTATACCTATACTTTCATCCCCGATGAGTATGGAAAGGTAACATTTATTTATGCATATGTTTCATTCCTTAATATCCTTTTTACGTATGGAATGGAGACTTCTCTTTTTAACTTTTCAAGATTAGAGGAGAACAAGAAAAGAGTTTACAGCACTACCCTTTTATCCATAATTTCTACTTCAGCCTTCTTTATTGTAGTAATTGTTTCTTTTCGTCAATACTTTGCAGGATTAATACATTTGCCCGAGCACCCTGAATATGTTATTTGGTTTGCAGTTTTTTTGTGTGCAGATGCGATTTGCGCCATTGCTTTTGCAAAATTAAGACAACTGAATAAAGCTCGGAAATTTGCGACAATTAAAGCGCTTAATATTATTATTTATATTTCCAGTAATCTATTTTTCATATTGCTGTGTCCTTATATAGTTAAGAATCCGAACAGTATTTTTCATCCAATAATCCAAGTTGTTTATAACCCCAAAATTGGTGTAGGATATATTTTAATATCTAATGTAATTGCAAGTGTAGCTACACTTTTAATCTTATTTCCGGATATGATTAAAGCTGGCCTTGGTTTTGATTCCGCCTTATGGAAAAGGATGATGCCCTATGCTATGCCTTTGGTTTTTGCAGGCCTTGCCGGAATGGTAAATGAAACCCTTGACAGAGTATTGTTGCAATATTTGTTACCCCTGGAATCAAGATGGCAACAGGGAGGTATTTATAGTGCTTGTTACAAATTACCTATGATTGTGACGATGTTTGTACAAGCATTTAAATACGCTTCAGAACCCTATTTCTTTGCAAATGCAAAAGAGAAAGATTTTGCAAAAACGTTTGCTGATATAATTAAGTACTTCATTATTGTCTGTCTGCTAATATCATTGGGCACATTGTTGAATCTTTCCTGGATAAAATATTTTGTCGGTCCAAAATATTGGTCTGGACTTGGTGTAGTTCCTATTTTGTTATTGGCTAATCTTTGCCTCGGTGTATTTTATACGCTTTCCATCTGGTATAAATTGGCGAATAAAACAATTTACGGGGCCTATCTTACGATAATTGGAGCTATTATCACCATTGTTCTCGACGTTTATTGGATACCAAGGATTGGATATATAGGCTGCGCATGGGCTACACTAATTTGCTACGCTACCGTTATGGTATTATCTTACTTCATGAGCCGTAAACAAATGCCTGTTAAATACGATTTTTTCCGCATTGGTATCTATTTTGCATTATCGCTATTTTTATATTTTTTGAGCACACAAATAAATTTAAACTCAAAAATATTAACATTGCTAATAAATAATGGTTTAATCCTTATCTTCGTAGCCGTGGTCTACCTTATGGAAAAGCCGTCGTTTGCGTTACTTAACAAATTGAAAAAATAAGCAAAAATGAAAGTTAAAATAGTAAATAAGTCAAAGCATCCGTTGCCACAATATGCAACAGTAGCATCTGCCGGCTTTGACGTGCGTGCCAATATTGATGCACCCATGACACTAAAATCTATGGAAAGAGCATTAGTACCCACAGGTTTATTTATGGAATTACACGAAGGACACGAAGCGCAAGTTCGTCCGCGTAGCGGATTGGCTTTGAAACATGGCATTACAGTACTTAACTCACCCGGCACTATTGATGCAGATTATAGAGGAGAACTAAAAGTATTATTAATAAATCTTTCTACAGAAGATTTTGTGATAAATGACGGAGAGCGCATAGCCCAAGTAATTGTTGCCAAGCACGAACGCGTGCAATGGGAAGAAGTAGAGCAACTAATGGAAACAGAAAGAGGATCTGGAGGATTTGGACATACAGGAAAACATTAAAAAATATAGATAGCATTTATGAAATTGATAATTCCAATGGCAGGTATAGGTAAACGAATGAGACCTCATACATTAACGGTTCCAAAGCCATTATTGCCGGTTGCAGGAAAACCAATGGTGCAACATCTGGTAGAAGATATTGCAGCTACCATTAAAGGGGAAATAGAAGAAATAGGATTTGTAATCGGACATTTTGGTAAGGACGTTGAAGACCACTTATTAAGTGTTGCAAAAAAGCTGGGAGCCAAAGGCCGGATATTTTATCAGGAAGAAGCTTTAGGCACTGCACATGCGGTAATGTGTGCCGCGGAATTGCTGGAAGGCAATGTGGTAGTTGCATTTGCCGATACACTTTTCAGGGGAGACTTTACAGTAGATGAATCACACGAAGGAATTATTTGGGTTCAAAAGGTGGAAGATCCTCGCCCATTTGGTGTGGTTAAACTTGACAAGCAAAATATTATTACCGAGTTTGTAGAAAAACCGCAGGAATTTATTTCTGACCTTGCCATTATTGGTATTTATTATTTTAAAGATGGTGGATATTTAAAAAAGGAGCTTCAATACTTATTGGATAATGATATAAAAGAAAAAGGAGAATACCAACTTACCAACGCGTTGGAGAACATGAAGCAAAAAGGAACCAAGTTCAGCGTGGCACAGGTAACCGAATGGCTTGATTGTGGCAGCAAAGCAAATATGCTGAATACAAATAGGCGACTGCTTGAAACTAAGGCTTTACCTAAACAAGCATCTACCAAATTAATTAATTCTACTATCATACAACCTTGCTATATAGCGGAAGATACCACCATAATAAATTCAATTGTCGGGCCTTTTGTATCTCTGGGAAGTGGTAATCATATTGAGAACTCTATAATATCTGATACTATTATTCAGAATAGTTGTCGTCTAACCAATGTAAATATTACAGATTCTATGATCGGGAGCCAAGTTCAATATACAGGCCGCCAAGATAAATTGAATGTAGGAGATTATAACCAACAGGGTTAACTTAGGTATGAAAATCAGAGTAAAAAAACAAATTTATTTTGGAATCATTTTAGTAATGATTTCAGGATTGTTTTTTTCATGCTCTAGCTCTAAAAAAGCGGCGTATGCCGCATCGGCAAAATATGCGGCCCGGTTTGATGAAGACAGATTCAAGTCAATGTACTATAACGGGTTGAAGCAGAAAGTACTAGGTAATTACAGTGAAGCCCTGGATTTTTTCAGATCATGCCTTACTATAAATCCTGCAAGTCCTGCGGCAAATTTCGAGCTGTCGGAGATATTGGAATATAATAAACACACTGACAGTTCGCTTGTATACATGGGCAGAGCTGTAAATGGTGACCCGGGGAATATTTGGTACAGATATTTTTATGCTCAAAACTTACAGGAGTTGGGCCGATATAAGGATATGGTAAAGGTATACGAAGACCTGATTAAACTATATCCCGGCAATACAGACATCTATTACAAACTTGCACTTGCTCAATTGCAGGCAGCACAATATAAAGAAGCTGTTGAAACATATACTACGCTAGAAAAAAAACTAGGTTCGGTAGATGAAGATATTGCGATGAGCAAAATTGAAGTATTGGAAAAAATAAAAGAATATACCAAAGCAGAAGAAGAAATACAAAAGTTGATAAAAAACGATCCCTCTACACCACAATATTATGATATGCTTGGAAACCTTTATGAGTTGGAAGGAAAGAGCAATAAGGCATTTGATGAATTCAAAAAAATGGAAGAGCTATATCCTCACGATGCTATGGTACATTTATCTCTTGCAGATTATTACAAAACCCAAAATCAGGATGTAAAAGCATATGAAGAATTGGAAAAAGCATTTGATGAACCGGAACTTGATGTAGATACTAAAATCAGAATTATATTAGGACTATCTACCTTCACAAATAGTGATACTATTTATAATGAAGCCATGACTTTATCTAGAAAAATGGTAGCTGCTGCTCCAAATGAACCCAAAGCCCATGCCGTTTATGCCGAATTGCTTATACATGGCCGAAATTTAAATGAAGCCCGTAATCAATACCGCATTGCAGTAGGTGAAGACAGTAGTAAATATGCATATTGGAGCGGACTTTTAACGATAGAAGGGGAACTAAATGCTCCCGATGATTTAGCCAATGAAAGCAAAAAAGCCATCGGGTTATTTCCAACTAATGGGGAGTTATATTATTATAACGGAGTTGCTAACCTACAATTGAGAAAATTTGATGAAGCGCTTAATTCATTCAAATCAGGACTTTTTTATGTTAATGACTCCGATTTACGGGGTAAATTCTATTCAAATATAGGCGATGTAAACTATTACATCAAACATTTTTCGTCCTCCGATTCTGCTTATGAAGAAGCCCTTAAAATAAACCCCAATAATGATTACGTGTTAAATAATTACAGCTATTATTTATCTGTTCGAGATACTAATTTAGCACTTGCTGAAAAAATGTCGAAAAAATCAAATGAATTGAGGTTGAATAACTATGAGTACGAAGATACCTATGGATGGATTCTTTATGTGTCGGGCAAATATCAGGATGCTAAAGAATGGGAGTATAAAGCTATTATGAATGGAGGGAATGTTGACCCCACTATTTTAGAACACTATGGCGACATCTTATTTAAAACAGACCAGAAAGATTCAGCCGTGGACTATTGGATAAAAGCAAAAGAAAAAGGAGCTAATTCCGAATTACTCGAAAGGAAAATAAAAGATAAACAATTATATACTAAATAAAAACCGTAGGTGAGAATGAAGAGGCTTTTATTTTTAATTATTCCGTTTGTATTAGGCCTTGGCTCCTGTCTCACAGTCAAACAAATTCAAACATCAAACCCTCCGCCCACAACCAGCCTTAAGAAGGAGAACGCCTATTCTTTGATGTCGAAATTAAAGCAAAATAATTTGAACTATAAATGGATTAGCGCCCATTTTAATGTAGACTACGATAATGACACCTCTCACGAATCATTTAGTGGTGTGGTAAGAATACGTAAAGACAGCGTAATCTGGATGACTGTTTCCCTACTTATGGGCACATATACAGCCCTTCATGCAAAACTGGATGGTGATTCTGTAATGTATATTGACCATCATGATGAACTATATTTTAAAGGAACATACGATTATCTGGATACTCTTTTAAAAGAGGATGTAGATTTTGAATTAATACAATCTGTTATGATGGGAAACTCACTGGAGTTTTATCATGATACAACTAATATGAAAGCATATTATGACGGAAGGGATTATATATTAAGTACAGTAAGAAAAAGAAGATTTAAACGGTTAATGTATAGGAACCGGCCATTACACAGCCGCAGCGAAGCACAACTTATTTGGCTTGATGCTACTGATTTCCATATTAAAAAAATCAGATTGGAGGATTTTATAACCCACCATACTTTTGAGGCTTCTTATGATAATTTTCAAAAGGAAGATTCTGTAAGTAACTTCCCTATGCATATTCATTATGCAATTAATACAGGAAAAAAAATAATTACGATTGATTTAAAATATAAAAAAGTCAATTTTACCAATTCCGAAAGCATTCCTTTTCTCATCCCAAAAAAATATGAGCAAATACATTACTAAATATATTTTCCTCATATTGGTTTTAATTAGTTTACCGGGACTTATTACTGCACAGAAGACTAAGAAGGACTTAGAAGCTAAAAAGAAAAAGCTACAGGCAGATATAGAATACCTTAATAAGCTACTGGAGCAAACTACCAATAGCAAAGAATCCTCGCTTGGACGGCTTATGACAGTAAGCAAGAAAATAAACCTTCAGGAACAAGTTATTGAAACAGTAACAAAAGAAATTGACATTATCCAGTCACAAATTACAGTTTCAAATGATACCATAAATACCATGGAAGTAAGACTAAGCGATTTGAAAAAGGAGTATGCTCGAATGGTTGTAGATGCTTACAAAACAGAAAAAGGATACAATAAATTATCATTCATATTTGCATCGAAAGATTTTGAACAGGCGGCCTTGCGCATACGCTATGTACAGGAATATCAGGAGTATCGCCACCGACAAGCACAAATAATAGATTCGACTTCTACGGCGGTAGGTCAAAAAGTGACGCGTCTGCAAAAAAAGAAAGATGAAAAAAAAGAATTACTTTCAAGCGTAGAATCTGAAAAAAGCACATTAAGCGCTGAAAAAAATGAGCAACAAAGGATGTATGATCAACTTAAAGGAAAAGAAAAACAACTCCGCAAAGAACTTAACGAAAAAGAAAAAGCTTCTCAAAAATTAGATGCCTCCATAAAAAAATTGGTTGAGGAGGCCATAAAAAAATCAAATGCAACTACTAAATCAACTAAGTCAGATTCTAAAAGTCTTGAGTTAAAACTTACACCGGAGGCCAAACAACTCTCTCAAAATTTTGAAAACAATAAAGGTAAACTACCCTGGCCCGTGGTAGAAGGGGTAATTTTTCGCCCATTTGGCACCTATTCGCCCATGCCCGGAATTACTATGAGCAATAACGGAATTGATATTGCAACCACTAAAGGAGCTATTGCCAGGGCTGTTTTTGATGGTACAGTTTCAATCGTTACCGAAGATCCTTCTCTTGGCAAGGTTATTATTATCCGTCATGGAGATTTTTTAAGTGTATATGTCCACTTAAAGGAGGTTTTTGTAAAAGCCGGTGATAAGGTGCAAACCAAACAAACCTTGGGGACAATAGTATATGATGACCTGAACCAAATGGCTGATTTAGAACTTGAAATATGGAAAGGGCAAAATAAACTCGACCCGCAAGACTGGCTTTTTAAGAAAGATTAAACTATTATAAAAAAGGCTCTAATTACATAATAGTACAGATAATCAATACACTATATATACGTTAATAAAAACTAGGAAATTTATTTTGTATTTAATAAAAATTAACATACCTTTGTCTTTGTATAAGCAATACTTAACCCCGAAAAGTTAACGTTTATCTGACAAATCGTTACTTTGTAATCAAAATAAAGTAAGTTAATGGAAAACCAAACACCCCCTGATGACGAATTAATTCATCTATACCAAAATGGTAATGAAGATGCTTTTTGTCAACTCTTAGATCGCTACAAGAAAAAAGTATTTGGATATATCTTAAATGTAGTTCGAGATAGGGCTATTGCCGATGATATATTTCAGGAAACCTTTTTCAAGGTTATCCGAACCCTTAAAAAGCAAGAATACACTAGTGAAGGGAAATTTATCCAATGGGTAATTCGAATTTCGCATAACCTTATTATTGACCATTTCCGTCAAAATGGCAAGATAAACACTATCAGTAAGGTAGTTAGGCCTGATGGTAAAACCGTTAACGTGTTTGATGTTATAAAGGTGGAACAATCTTCGGCTGAAGATACTATGATAAAAAAACAAATTCTTCAGGACATAAGAAAATTGGTTGAACACCTTCCATTCGAACAACGTGAAGTAGTTATATTAAGGCATTTTTATGATTTGAGCTTCAAGGAGATAGCAGATATGACTAATGTAAGTATTAATACAGCTTTGGGTAGAATGAGATATGCTATTATAAATTTACGGCGCCTTGCTGATGAACATAAAATAGCCTTATCAGAATAATAATTGAAAGCAACGCAATAAATAGTTAAAATACTAGTTATTAAATGTACTAAACTTATATACCTATATCTCATGGACAAGAATACACCGCTTTCGTCATTCCCCTCAGAACATGACCATAAAATGGATTCCAAAGGTGAAGATATTACCCGGAAAAAAGTAGTCATCGATCCCACTGAACCTTCTGCTGCTGTTATTAAGAATATTCTAAACTATTCTAGGTCGCTTAATATAGAAAAAAGCAAAAGCGTTTTACAATCTATAGAATATATTCCTAACTAAACATTCTTTCCAGCCTCTATAGTAAAGTCAAAATTACTTCCTTTGTAATTTGCTACAGCACTTTATGACTAAGGAAGAACTATTCAGCCATGTAATTGCTTATTTTGAAGCCACTATGCCTGTGGCCGAAACAGAATTGCAGTATCGTAATGCTTTTGAATTACTTGTTTCCGTAATTCTTTCAGCTCAATGTACTGATAAACGGGTAAACATGGTTACACCTGCCTTATTTGCAAAATTTCCAGATGCGCTATCTATGTCAAAGGCCTCGATAGATGAAGTTAGGAAATATATAAAAAGCATTAGTTACCCTAATAGTAAAGCAGAATATCTGGTTAAGGGCTCCAAAATATTATTCGAAAAATTCAACAGTAAAATCCCTTCTACGGTAGAAGAATTGACTACGATTCCCGGCGTAGGAAGAAAAACCGCCAATGTTCTCCTTTCAGTTATATATAATCAGCCGACAATGGCTGTAGATACACATGTTTTTAGAGTAGCTGCAAGAATTGGACTTACTACAAACGCAAAAACTCCTTTACAAACAGAGACCCAATTGGTAAAATATTTTCCTGCCGAAAAAATACCGCTTGCACATCATTGGCTTATTTTACATGGCAGGTATGTTTGCCTTGCCCGAAAACCGCTTTGCGAAAAATGTGGTTTAACCAAGTGGTGTAAATATTATAATCAAAAAATTAAGGCAAAAAACAATTAGATTATGGAAACTGCTTCTGTTACTCCCACACTTGAGGAAAGTTGGCGATTAACGCTGAAAGAGGAATTCAGCAAACCTTATTTTCTACAACTGAAACAATTTTTATTGGAAGAAAGAACAAAGCATATTATTTATCCTCCCGGAAAACTTATTTTTTCTGCCTTTAACCATACCCCTTTTGATAAGGTAAACGTAGTAATATTGGGGCAAGATCCCTACCACGGAAAAGGCCAGGCAAATGGGTTGTGCTTTTCAGTTAGCGATGGAATTACGATGCCTCCTTCACTGGTAAATATTTTTAAAGAAATTCAAAATGATTTAGGATATCCGTTGCCTAGCGCAGGTAATTTAGAGCGGTGGGCAGATCAAGGCGTATTACTCCTTAATGCCATGCTAACTGTAAGAGCCAATGAACCCGGTTCACACCAAGGCAAAGGATGGGAAAACTTTACTAATAGTGTTATACAACATCTATCGAATCAAAAGCAAGGAATAGTTTTTTTACTTTGGGGTAAATATGCACAAGCAAAAGAAGCTTTAATTGACAGCTCAAAACACCATATTTTGAAAGCTGCTCATCCATCTCCATTTTCAGCCTATAATGGATTTATGGGCTGCAAACACTTCTCTAAAACCAATGCCATCCTTATGGAGCAAGGCAAAAAGAAAATAGATTGGCATTGATTACCTTTGCATGCTCAATACGCCCATACTTTGAAAAAAGAGGATAATATTTTTGTACAATTTTTAAAGACCTTGTTTGGAGTATACGCGGTTTTAATCGTGATCCTGTCCTTTTTTATTGTCATACCTGCTTATGTATTTGTTTTTTCTTTTCTACCTAAGAGCAAAGCCCCTTTTAAGGCACATAAAATATCGAGGTTTTGGGCAAAACTATTGTTTACAGGCTTCTTTATAAAGGCAGATATTAAAGGAATGGAACTTATTAAGCCTAACCAGCCTTATGTGTTTGTATGCAATCACCGATCGCAGTTAGATATTCCCTTGTTTGCAATGGCATGTGTAAATACTTTCCGGTTTCTTTCTAAACAAGAGGTTACCAAAATTCCACTGATTGGATATATAGTAAAGAGACTATATATAACAGTAGATAGAAAAAGTATTAGCGGCAGCGTAAAAAGCTTTCGGAAAATGGAGGATTCTTTACTACATGAAAAAATATCGGTAGCATTGTTTCCTGAAGGTACCCGTAACCGTACTACAGAACCTCTTATTGCTTTTAAAGATGGTGCTTTCCGCCTTGCCATTGAAACTAAGCTATCAATGGCAGTATTAGTCATTATCAATTCAGGTGAGTTTTCGCCTGCCAATAAATTTCTACAGCTAAAACCCGGTAAACTAAAGGCTATTTGGACGGAACCAATCCAAACTAGTAACATGACTTTGGAAGATCTACCCCGCCTTAAAGAACAAGTTAGACAAAGATTATTAGAAGTTTTGAACGCAAATAAATAACTTATTTGTCTTTAAGAACCGGCTGTTTTGACTGCCCTTTATCAGTAATACTTGTGGGCTGTATATCAAATCTTGGAGTAACTTCCAAGCAAGGTTTTAAGGCAATTCCTTTATAGGACTCCCGGAGCCAGTAAGAAAACATATCTAATTTAGTTACTGAATTGTCAGGAATATATATGATATGCTTTTTAGCATTTCCGTAAACCAGTAACAATTCAAAATTTAAACAATCGCCGCAATTGCCTTTATAATTACTATCCAGTTGATTTTCGGGTATACTTTCAACTTTCATATTCAACGTATCCCAAAACCCTTGCGAAACTTTACTATACATCACCTTTGATGTGTCATTCAACCAATCCGATTCTTGAAAAAAATACGTCAGAGTGCTATCAATTTCTATTGCTACATGAGGGCTATGCAATCCTCCTGCTGAGGTGGCAAAGCAAATCTTTTTAATCTTATTATCACGAATCGGCTTTGCTTTATTACAAGCAGCCAAGCTACAGATAGTTATAAGAGCTATAGATAAATATTGTATCTTTTTAATTAAAAGGACTTTACGCATCTATTGGGGAAATAACAACAAATGTAGTTATTATTTAATAATGAGATAACAAGGAGATAATACTTATTAAATAAGAGACTTAATAAAGTTTAACTCTTGCCCAATTCCATTATAGCTTACATTTGAGGGATATATAAGCATGACAGCCTCTTACCACATATTGATTTCAAAGCTAGATGAGTTTATACGCAAGTATTATAGAAACCAACTCGTAAGGGGTCTATTATATACTGTTTCTTTGGGACTTTCCTTTTATATTACCCTTGTAATTACAGAGTATTATGGCGATTTTAGTGTTCCATTAAGAACCGGCTTATTCTATTCCTTTGCATCCGGTATTTTATTTATTCTTGGTAAATTCATTGCCATACCGCTCTTTAAACTATACCGCATTGGGGACGTTTTAAGTTATGAAGATGCGGCGCACATAATTGGCAAACATTTTACCGAAGTGCAAGACAAACTTCTGAATATACTTCAGCTTAATAAGCAAATGGCTGAATATGGAACTGTTACCTTACTAGAAGCCGGAATTGAGCAAAAAATACGGGAAATAAAGCCTGTATCTTTTCCTGTTGCCATTGATATTTCACATAACCGGAAGTATGTTCCTTATGTGGCGCTGCCCTTGTTTATAATTTTACTTGCATGGCTTATTGTACCTTCGTTATTGAGGCAGGGAACCAAGCAAATGTTTCATTATAATACCTATTTTCCAAAAGTGGCTCCGTTTGATTTTATAATTGAAAACAATAATTTACAAGCCATTCAGCAAAAAGACTTTACCCTAAAATTAAAGATAAAAGGCGACCAGCTTCCACAAGATGTTTCGATAGAATATGAAGGCAGCACTTTTAAAATGGAGAAAGGGAGTAATGTAGCGTTTGAATATACCTTCCGGAATGTGCAGCACGATGAAACTTTCATCTTCAAAGCAGCAGGATACGAATCAAAAGAATACAAGCTCACCGCGCTACCTGAGCCGCAGTTGGTAAGCTTTGATATAAAGCTCCACTACCCTGCTTACCTTGGCAAGAAGGATGAAACATTGCATAATACGGGTGATTTATCTATCCCTCAAGGCACTGTAGTACAATGGAATTTCACAACTAACAATACAGATAAACTGCAATTAAAATTTAATGATTCTAATAATGCGTTGAATCCTTCTGTAAAGGATGAATATTCCTACAGCAAACGATTTATGCAAAGTGAAAATTATTCGGTTTCGGCATCTAACAAATATTTTACCAATCACGATTCCATGAAGTATGTAATTCAGGTGATACCCGATTTATATCCATCTATACAAGTAGAACAAAAGCAGGATTCAGCTTCATCCAAGCAATTGTATTTTAACGGAAACATTAAAGATGATTATGGTTTTAGCCGTCTCGAATTTATTTATCGTATTTACAATTCAGCAGATTCATCTTCCAAGTCAGGAGTATTTCATAAAACAGAAATCAGTATTGCCAAAAATGTAATTCAACAGCCTTTTTATTTTTACTGGGATATGGACACACTATCTCTTGCGCCCGGCCAACAAATGGAGTATTATATGGAGGTATGGGATAATGATGGGGTAAACGGCCCTAAATCAACCCGAACCAATCCTATGTTTTTTAAAGTCCCTACGTTGGAAGAAATAACTAAGAATACACAGGACAATAACAGCCATGTAGAAAGTGATATTAGCAAAACAGTACAGCAGGCTTACATGGTACAAAGCCAAATGGAACAGGAAAAGGCAGACCTCTATAACAAACAAGATTTAAACTGGACCGATAAAAAGAAGATAGATAACCTACTGCAACAGCAATTGGATTTGCAGAAAAAAACACAAGAAATTGCCAAGAAAAACAAAGAAAATAATCAGAAACAATGGGACTTTCAAAAGAAGGATTCTGATTTGATGGCGAAGCAAAATGAATTACAAAAGCTTTTTGACCAACTGGCGAATGACAGCATAAAAAAGAAGTTGGAAGAGTTGCAAAAGATGATGGATAAAATGAACAAGGACCAAGTTCAAGAGCAGTTGCAAAAACTAACTGCCGATAATCAGGATTTTAAAAAGGAACTGGAACGTACGCTGGAACTATTTAAGCGTCTTGATTTTGAGCAAGACCTTAAAAATAATCGCCAGCAGCTTGATTCCCTTGCACAAAAACAGGAACGATTGAGTAAAGAAAACTCTAAAAATAACCCTACAGAGGAAGAACAAAAAAAGCAAGATGCACTAAATAAAGATTTTGAAAATGCGAGCAAAAATTTGGAAGATTTAGAAAAGAAAAATAAGGATTTGGAAGAACCTACAGAATATAAAAATCCTCAGCAAGAATCGCAGGATACAAAACAAGATATGCAAAAAAGCAGTCAGGAGCTTGCAAAAAAGAACTCCGGTAAAGCTTCAAAATCACAACATAGTGCAGCCGATAAAATGAAAAAAATGGCCGCCCAACTCGCCAATATGGAAATGAGTATGCAAAGTCAATCTGATCAAGCGGATGCTGCTACCCTACGTATTATATTGAATACCCTTGTTACGTTATCATTTGCACAAGAAGACCTGATGAATAAGGTAACCTCATCGTCACGAAACAATATGCCGTACGCGGAAATAGCGCATACTCAAAAAGAACTACAGGATAATGCCACCACTATAGGCGATAGCTTATATGCCCTTAGTAAAAAGTCAATGAAAATACAAGGAATTGTGAATCAGGAAATGGACAAAATAAACCGCAATATGGAGGAAGCAGTTACCCAAATGGAAAAGAGAGATGCTCCACAAGCGGCTTCACGGCAGCAATATGCTATGACCTCGGTAAATAATTTGGCATTAATGTTAAGCGATGTTTTAAACCAGATGCAACAGCAACAACAGCAAGAATCAAAAAGCCACTCGCCTGGCATGGGTAGTTGCAATAAACCGGGAGGAATGGGTAGCAAACCGTCTATGGCTCAATTGCAGAAAATGCAGGAACAGTTATCGAAACAGTTAGATGCCATGAAAAATGCTATGAAGAATGGTAAAAATCCGGGGCAACAAAAAGGCAATCAACAAGGTGGTAAAAATGGTAGAGGAAATACCGGAAATAGTGAAGAACTTGCAAAAATGGCTGCTGAACAACAATATATAAGGGAACAGATGCAGCAAGCCGAAGATGGAATGAATGATAAAAAACAAGGTTCGGGAGGCTTGGATGACATTACAAAAGACATGAGCAAAAATGAAGAAGACATAGTAAACCAGCAAATAACAGAAGCAACCATGCAAAGACAGCAACAGATAATAAAACACCTTTTAGAATATGAAAAGACCAAACAAACACAAGAACAAAGCCCTGATTTTGAATCGCATACAGCTAAAAAGCAATATTTTGGTAACCCTAGCCCTTTTTTAGAGTATAATACCCAGAGAAATAAACAAGACGAATTGCTAAAAACTGTTCCACCCGATCTGAATTTATTTTATCGTGATAAAGTAAACCAATATTTTAACTCTTTTCAGTAATGAAAAATATCTCCGTAGAAGCAGTAAGTGCTCCAATTCACCAACAATTAGAATTGCCGTCTGCCGTCGATGGAATTCACATTATTGAAAAACTGATTGAAACCATTTGTTCTACCTACAAACTAAGCGAGGACCATTACGGAAATATTCTTGTAGCAGTAACCGAAGCGGTAAATAATGCCATTTATCATGGCAATAAATCCGATCCGAATAAAAAAGTGCATGTAGGATTTGAAACCACCGCACAAGCCATATCTTTTTCAGTGAAAGATGAAGGCGCCGGTTTTGACTATAACAATCTACCCGACCCTACCGATCCTGCTAATATTGAAAAGCCTAATGGAAGAGGTATTTTCCTTATGAAACACTTGGCGGATAACGTATCTTTTAAGGACGATGGGCGCTGCGTTTGTCTTAATTTTTCTCTTGTTAATTAATCTGTTTTTGTGCCGAAATCAGAAATTAGTTTCCAAATTGAAGAAAACCTCGACTTCTCTTTAGAGAAAGAAAAGAAGGTTACTAACTGGATTAAAAAAATTGCAAAGCAAGAAGGTAAAAAAGCCGGAAACATTGCCTATTTCTTTTGTACTGATGATTACCTGTTGAACATAAATCGACAGTTTTTAAAACATGATTTTTATACCGACATTATCACCTTTGATTATTCCGAAGACAATAAAATAGAAGGGGAAATTTTCATCAGTGTAGACCGGGTTAAAGATAATGCCCTTAAATTTAAGCAGCCTTTTCAAAAAGAATTAATGCGTATCATAATTCATGGCGTATTGCACCTGTGTGGACACAAGGACAAAAAACCAACTGACAAAAAAAGAATGAGGGTTAAAGAAGATGAAGCGTTAGTAACTATGGACGATAAACTATAAGATAGTTTATCGTTATCTCGTGTTAATAAGTTTTCCGATGGCCCATTTATAAGGCCATCGGTTGTTGGTACTTTTGCAGTATAAAACAATATAAAATGAAAATCAAACTTTTTCTACTTGCCTCCCCTATTCTACTTTTGGCTGCTTGCAATGGTCCATCTAACAAAGCAGACAAGCAAAAAGCAGATTCCTTGGCGGCCGTTACTCACATGGATTCCTTGATGAATGCATCGAAAATGATGCACAAACAAGATTCTATTGCTGCAATTAAAGCAGCAGACAGCACTAAAAAAGCAGACTCCGCTAAGGGACAGAAATAAACTACTGAGATTTAAGGCTTATTATACCCCTTAAATCTTATGTCTAACTTCTTAAATTTATTTTGATGAAAACTACCACTATTACAGCAGGGCTGGCAAGCATTATTATTAGTTTCTATTCCTGTGTTCCCGCCAATAAGCTTACCGACGAACAAAATAAAAGAAAAGCATGTCAAGCTAAACTTGATTCTGTTAAGGCGGCTGACGATGCTTGCGAAACCAGCTGTACAGAACTGAAAGCCAAGGTGGATTTATTACAAAATGAAGTTTCGGGTTTGCAACAAGACACTGCAATATGTGGTTTAAAATATCGCGAAACAGCTGATAAATATGATAACCTAAGCACACTTAATAAAGAGTTAGAGGAAACATACCATAAGTTAATATCAGGTAATGAAGCCGATAATAAAAACATATCGAAACAGTTACAACAAACCCAATCGCAATTACTGGAAAAAGAGGACCAGCTAAACAATGAAAAGATTCACCTCGATTCATTAACTATGAAGCTCCGCGACCGCGAAGCCAAAGTAAGCGAGTTGGAAAATATTTTAAGCCGCAAAGATTCGGCTGTGAATGCACTGAAGAAAAGCATTACCAATGCTCTACTTGGATTTGCTGATAAAGGAATTTCCGTTTATGAAAAAAATGGAAAAGTATATGTATCTATGTCTGAGGCTTTGTTGTTCCCTAGCGGTAGCACAAAGGTTCAGCCCGAAGGTATTAACGCTTTAAATAAGCTTGCACAAGCATTGGAACAAGACCAAAGCATTAATGTGATGGTGGAAGGACACACGGATGATGTGCCTATGCATGGCTCAGGCGATATGAAAGATAATTGGGATTTAAGTGTGCTGCGCGCCACTTCCATCGTAAAAATTCTTTTACAGGATGCGAAGGTTGACCCTTCACGCCTAATGGCCTCGGGTGTAAGCGAATACGATCCCGTTGAAAATGTAAAGACAAAAGAAGCAAGGCAAAAGAACAGAAGAACAGATATTATTCTTACACCGAAGTTGACCGAGTTGTTTAAGATTCTGAATGCTAAGTAATAAATCGAACTCTTATTTAGAATCCAACCTCTCCGTATAATTTTCGTATTCTAATATGTAAACTGATTTGTTCTCATAACCACCGATAGAATCGGTTCGGAGCATATTAAACGAAGTTTGCAGACCATTATATTTCATATCGCCTAAGTGATTCTGCATATCCGTTCCGTATGTCCATAAAAGCTTTCCATAGAACATACCCAAATCAAAACCTTGAAATGCATATTTACTTGGTTCAGCTAAATAATAGTTTTTGTATTTCACAATCAATTTCTTTGTAGATGAATCGGCATAGTTTAAAAATTCATTAGAAGGAAAATGAAAATTCAATGTATCTAAATTATCTGCCGAAAGTGCATCATTATCTTTCCAATTATGCATTCCGAACATTACCATTTCCGCATAAGTATATGAGTTAGCAAGCTCATTTACAAACTTTGCCACAAAAGGTGCGCCCTGATAAGGCATTACAATTACATTACTGGCAAATTTACTTATCTTGCTTTTGAGCCCGCTCACACCCCCTATGCTTTCAGCATAATGCAGGCTATCTATAACACCAAGGGCCGAATCAGCCTTTCTGAAGCTATTTTTAAAAACCTCATAACATTCATCATTAGCACCTTTGTTGTGAATAAGAATAATATTGGCATGCTTGTAATGCGCTGCTATAAAATTGGCCTCAGCTTCTGTTTCAGCTATTGTTGAAGGTACTGCTTTACTTGTCCACAGATTATTCTTTAGCACACTGCTTTCAGGAGAAAAAGGGGAAACAATAGCAATATGATGGATGGATGCAAACCTTGCAGCCCTTTTAAAATTAAAAGAAGAAGGAGGTCCGATAATAAGATTCATTCTGAGCATTTCAGGCTTTTTCAAGATAGAATCAACAGCTTGGGTGGAACTGTCAGCACTAGACATGATATTATACACATACAAGTTTGCCTTGAAGCCTTTTTTTGCAAGTGAATCTAAAGCCATAACAATACCGTGATAAAAATCAATTGAACCCTGTGTTTTTTGAGGTATTTGCTCCGTACCTTCCACCAGACGAGTTACATGCAGTGTATCGTCAGACGCAAATGGCATAATAAGCGCAATATTATACCGGCTCAGCTTTTTACCTGTATCCTTATAGGTTATTACTGAATGTGGTTTTGTAGTATCACTAACAGGTTTTACCCCTAAAAGAGATTTGTATGCTTCTGTTTCCTTCTTATTGGAATTACCAGAATTTACTTTTGCCTGAGGCGCTGGCACTATAGGTGGTGGTGTATTATTTACAACAGGAGGAGTTGTTGATGGTGGCGGCATTGTATAGTTTTTAGCCGGAATACGTAACACCTGACTTATCTGCAAACCCCGTGTAGTAAGGTCAGGGTTAAGGCTATCCATTACTCTAATGCTTGTGTTGTATTTCTTAGATAAAGAATAGACCGTTTCCTTTGCTATTACATTATGGAAAATATAATTACCCTTTTTCTCGTCATTATCAGTTGCTACTATATTGGTTTGAATTAACAGCGTGTCTCCGGTATGAATGCCATCAATAGCCTTAGGATTATCAAAAACAATATCTTTCGGTTGCAGGTTAAATCTTTCAGCGATACCATAAACAGTTTCTCCCTTTACAACAATATGTTTGTAATACTTTTTGCCGTTTTGGTTAACAGGAATATCGTTCGAGTTATTCTGCGCTTTACTAACCCAGGGAATAAAAAGGCAAAGCAATAGAGCTATATGTCCAAACTTTATGAACTTTACAGACTTTATAAACTCTTTACTTATTCCCATTCTATAGTAGCAGGAGGTTTTGAGCTAATGTCATAAACCACACGGTTAATTCCTTTTACTTTGTTTATTATTTCGTTGGAAATTTTTCCAAGTACCTCGTATGGCAAATGACACCAATCAGCTGTCATACCATCGGTAGATGTAACAGCCCTAAGGGCAACCACATTTTCGTATGTGCGTTCATCGCCCATAACGCCTACGGAGCGCACAGGTAATAATATTGTTCCCGCCTGCCAAACTTCGTTATACAGATTATGTGATATAAGATTTTCAATAAAAATAGCATCTGCTTCTTGCAACAAACGTACTTTTTCGGGAGTAATATCTCCCAAAATCCGAATAGCAAGCCCAGGCCCTGGAAATGGATGTCTGCCAATTATATTTTCATCTACCCCTAATGCTTTGCCTACCCTACGTACTTCATCTTTAAAAAGGGTATTAAGGGGTTCCACTATTTTCAATTTCATTTTCTCCGGAAGTCCACCCACATTGTGATGTGACTTTATCGTCATAGATGGGCCTTTCACACTCACCGATTCAATAATATCAGGGTAGATAGTGCCTTGTGCAAGCCATTTTACATCTTTCACTTGGTGCGATTCTTGGTCAAATACTTCTATAAAAACACGCCCGATGGCTTTGCGTTTCTTTTCAGGGTCTTCAATTCCCGCTAAAGCGGAATAGAACATATTTTTAGCATCTACTCCTTTTACATTCAGGCCCATATCACGATAGGAGTGCAGGACACTTTCAAACTCATCTTTACGCAAGAGGCCATTATCTACGAAAATGCAATAGAGATTTTTACCGATTGCCTTATGAAGCAATACTGCCGCAACCGATGAGTCTACCCCACCCGATAATCCCAACACTACTTTATCGTTACCTATCTTTTCCTGAAGTTGCTTTACGGTAGAATCTATAAATGAATCGGGAGTCCAGCTTTGGGAACAACCACAAATATTTACCACAAAATTATAAAGCAACTTAGCGCCTTCGGTTGTATGAAATACCTCCGGGTGAAATTGTATGCCATAAATATTTTCTCCATCCACCTTAAAAGCGGCTGCTTCCACAGTTTCTGTACTGGCTATAAGGGTAGAACCTTTAGGCAATGCTGAAATAGTATCGCCATGCGACATCCAAACTTGGCTTCTGGCACTTAATCCCTTTAATAAATCATTATCCGATTTTATAATGTTTAAATGAGCCCTTCCATATTCTCTAATATTAGAACGCTTCACATTTCCACCCCAATTTTTTGCCATAAGTTGAGCCCCATAACAAACCCCTAGGATTGGATAGTGGGCTTTCAGCTCATTCAGATTAACATTAGGCGCATCGGCATCATGCACCGAAAAAGGGCTACCGGAGAGGATAACTCCTTTCCAGCTATTGGCCATTAGCTTAGAGCTGTTAGCTTCCGTATAAGGGTGAATTTCACAATATACATTCAACTCCCTCACCCTGCGGGCGATGAGCTGTGTGTATTGGGAACCAAAATCGAGAATTAAAATACTTTCTTCCATAGGTTTAAACAGAGGTGCAAAGATAAAAAAAAGGGAGGGGCAGAACCCGAACTATAATAAAAATAATGGGAGTACCAATGTCATTTTATTCTATACATTTGTGGATAGGTACTAATCATAAAAAATTAAATTAAAACATTATGAAAAAGACACTTTTATCAGCCAGCGTAGTATTAGCATTTGTATTGGGCGTATTTGCCACAACTGCATTCACTACTATTGAACGCCAAAACGAAGCTAAAAAACACCCAAGAATTGAACACGCTATTGACCAAATGAGAGATGCCATGGAATACATGGAACATGCACCCGATAATTTTGGTGGACATAAAGCACAGGCAATGGCCGATACCAAGGCGGCTATCAAGTCTTTACAAGCAGCGCTCGGATATCGCTACGAACAAGACCATAAATAGTCTTCACTAGTTTAACAATAAAAAAGGGGTTCTGCTAAGCATGAAGCCCTTTTTTAGTATAAAAAGATAAAAGCATGAAAATTAATTCCGTAGTTTTGTCCCTAATTTTAATTTCCTAATTATGTCATTCAGAACTGAGAAAGATACTATGGGCCCGGTGCAAATTCCCGCAGACAAATACTGGGGTGCACAAACAGAACGCTCACGCAATAATTTTAAAATAGGCGGCAATAAAATGCCTATCGAGGTTATTCATGCCTTTGCAATACTGAAAAAAGCTGCGGCACAAGCTAACTTTGAGTTAAAGGCTTTATCGAAAGAGAAATGCGATATTATTTCTAAAGTTTGCGATGAGATACTTACCGGAAAGTTAGATGATGAGTTTCCATTAGTAGTATGGCAAACTGGTTCGGGTACACAATCTAATATGAATGTGAATGAAGTAGTGGCTAACCGTGCTCATGTGGTTTTAGGTGGTAATTTGATGGATGAAAAAAAAGAAATCCACCCGAATGATGACGTAAATAAATCGCAATCATCTAACGATACCTTTCCAACGGCAATGAGCATTGCGGCTTACAAGATGATTGTGGAGCACACCATTCCACAAATAGAAGTGCTGAAAAACACATTAGATAAAAAAGCGAAAGCCTTTAAGGATATAGTAAAAATTGGGCGTACACATCTTATGGATGCAACTCCACTGACTCTCGGACAAGAATTTTCAGGCTATGTATCTCAATTGGAACATGGTATAAAGGCTTTAAAAAACACCCTTGCGCATCTTTCTGAACTTGCACTTGGTGGCTCTGCTGTTGGTACAGGATTAAACACCCCCAAAGGCTATGCAGTATTGGTTGCAAAAAAGATTTCTGAAATTTCGGGATTACCTTTTGTTACTGCCGAAAACAAATTTGAATCACTTGCATCACACGATTCTATGGTAGAAACCTCGGGCGCATTAAAGCAACTGGCTGTTTCTCTTATGAAAATTGCGAATGATATCCGCCTGCTGGCATCTGGCCCACGTTGTGGTATTGGCGAAATACTTATTCCGGAAAATGAACCCGGTTCCAGTATTATGCCGGGTAAAGTAAACCCAACCCAATGTGAAGCTATGACTATGGTTTGTGCTCAGGTAGTGGGGAATGATACCGCCATATCTATTGGTGGAATGAACGGACATTTTGAACTGAACGTTTTTAAACCGGTAATTATATTTAACCTGCTTAACTCCGCAAGGCTTATAGGCGATGCATGTAACTCTTTCAACGAGCATTGTGCTGTTGGTATTGAACCTAACATGCCGGATATAGAAAAGAATTTGGAGAATTCACTTATGTTGGTTACAGCCCTCAATACCCACATTGGTTATGAGAATGCAGCCAAAATTGCAAAAAAAGCACACAAGGAAAATAAATCGCTACGTCAGGCAGCTATTGAGTTAAACCTGCTTACCAATGAGCAATTTGACCAATGGGTTGATCCTAAGAAGATGATTGGATCGTTGTAAATAATTACTCTTCAATCTCCGATAATATCTGCATAGAAAAATCAAACGGATCAAAATTTTCTTTCAGCATATCGAAAAGTGATGCACCATATTCCAAGTAGAATGGAATGAAGTTTTCTGTTCTTTCCTGTAATGCACCATTAGGAAAAAGGGTTTCTTTTACTTTACGAATTCTGGATATGGATGTTTCCTCTTGTTGCTTCCTAACCCGCATAAGTTTGGTCTTAAGGGTTTTCAGCGCATTGAATTGTTTTTGCAATTCAGCTTGGGTAGAGGCCACAAGCGTAGGATCAATTCCCCCTACCTGCTTTCCTATAGAAGTATAAAGATCTTTTAATTCTGCACTTTCTTTTTCAAAATCAGGAACTCCATCTACCCGTTTGAGTAATTCCTTAACAAGGCTTTCCGTATCTTTAAATATATCTTTTACGGAAATATTCAACTTGTTTATTTTTTGAACAGCAGTCTTATCCATAATAAGTGCACAATTCCTTGACATAAGAATAGGAAAAGGAATCTTATAGTGGTCGAATATACTTTTTAATTGCAGCCAATAAGCTACTTCGGCAGGTCCGCCAATATAAGCAGCACTTGGCAAAATGCTTTGTTGATACACCGGACGCAATAGTGCATTAGGGCTAAAATTTCCAGGAGATTGTTTTACCGCCTCTGTTATTTCATTTGCAGTAAATGTCTTTCCTGTATTCAGTACTTCAAACTTGTCTGCTTTCTTTTCAATACGGTTGCGTCCATGCTCATCCATATAAAAAAGATTTATTTCTCTGGCATGCACCTGTGGTTCTATTCCAATATCGGCAAGTTTTTTATCGGTATCACTTACCAGTTTATAAGAAGTTCCGTTTAATACTTCATCGGTAACTACAGGCGAAAAAACTTGTTTTAAATTAGCATTATCAGGCTCTACAATAACTAATCCATATTTACCAAACAGAGCATTTACAAAAGAGAACGTAGCCTGACCTAATGTCTTTTCACTGCTATATGATTGTGAAATAAGCTTTCTTAAATCTTCATCATGCACCAACGTGTACAAATCTTCCAGCGTAGATGATAAAGAAGTTAGTGGCATTCTTCCCACCGGGCCACCCATATTTTCCGCGTTCCATTCTATCTTTTTGCCAAACAACTTTGCATGATTTATTTCAGCAAAATCATGGTCTTCACTTGCCATCCAAAACACAGGCACAAAGTGATTTGCAGGATATTCTTTATTCAGCTTTTCCGCCAGACTGATAGCAGTAATAATTTTAAAAACAAAATAAAGCGGGCCGGTAAACAAACACAATTGCTGACCGGTAGTTACCGTAAAACAATTTTTGTCTTCCAGTTTTTGAATGTTCTTTAGCGTAGCCTCGGAAGTTGCTCCCGAAGCATTCTTAGTATAATATTCTTTAAGAGTGGTGGAAAGTAGCTTGCGTGGATATTCGTAATTACCCATCTTTTTCAACGCATCAGCAAAAGCTGAAAGTGTTGGTGGATATTCATAAAAGGATTTTAATTTAGAATCACCCTCCAAATAATCGATAAAGACTTTTGAAAAAAATCCAGTCTCTTCATAAGGAATATTTGTCCTTTTAAAGCCCATATTTATTTTACAGGTGTTCCGTAAAGGTCATAATCCTCACCGGATGTAATTTCTATAGTTGCAAAATCTCCAACACGTAAATAGGTATCCTTGTCCGCTTTTACCAATACTTCATTATCCACCTCCGGTGAATCATGCTCGGTGCGACCAATAAAATAGCCACCCTCTTTACGATCAATTAGCACTTTTAATTTCTCGCCAACTTTTTTAGTATTCAGCTTATGCGATATTTTCCGTTGTACTTCCATTAACATACCTGCGCGGTCTTTCTTTATTTCTTCCGGAACATCATCATTTGCTTTATGGGCATGCGTATTTTCTTCGTGAGAATAAGTGAATGCCCCCATGCGGTCAAACTTCATATCATCAGTCCATTGCATCAGGTCTTCAAAATCTTTTTCGGTTTCGCCCGGATATCCCACTAAAAAGGTGGTACGTATGGCAATTCCCGGAACCTTATCACGTATACTTTCTATCAGCTTAGTTGATTTTTCTTTGGTAATGCCTCTTCTCATAGCTTTCAACATATCATCTGATCCGTGTTGCAAAGGCATATCTAAGTAGTTGCAAATATTAGAGCAGTTCCGTATCGCATCAATAGCATCCATCGGAAAGCCACTTGGGAAGGCATAATGCAACCTAATCCAGTCTAATCCTTCTACATCGCTTAGTTTGTAAAGCAGTTCTGATAGATTCCTTTTACCATAAATATCCAAGCCATAAAAAGTAAGATCTTGTGCAATAAGCATTATTTCCTTCACGCCTTTCTTCACCAAGTTTTGAGCTTGTAAAACCAACTGTTCAGCAGGCACGGAAATATGATTACCCCGCATTAACGGTATGGCACAAAAAGAGCATTTCCTATCGCATCCTTCTGAAATTTTAAGGTATGCGTAGTGGTTAGGCGTAGTAAGCAAGCGCTCTCCAACCAACTCATGTTTGTAATCGGCTTTTAAAGTTTTTAATAAACGTGGTAAATCTTGTGTTCCGAAATATCCATCCACTTCCGGGATTTCTTTTTCCAGTTCGGGCCTGTAACGCTGGCTTAGGCAACCTGTTACATAGACTTTATCAACCCGGCCATCTTGCTTGGCATCTACATACTTCAGAATAGTATCAATGCTTTCCTGCCTTGCATTATCAATAAAACCGCAGGTATTTATAATTACAATAGAGGCGTCTTCCTTTTCAGATTCATGCTCCACACTGTAGTTGTTGGCTTTCAGCTGGGTCATCAATACTTCGGAATCGACTAAGTTTTTGGAGCACCCGAGGGTAACTACATTCACTTTATTCTTTTTCAGTGTTTTTGTCTTCAAATTTCGGGCTAATAGGCTTATTAAGTGTGCAAAGGTACGCTAAATAAAAGCATCAATTTTTCTTGCACTTTTAAAAATTTGAGATGTTACACTTTTATGCGTTTTAAAAAACGTAATATTTTCGATTTATACACTTAAAATCAATTAGTTAAATACATATTACATCTTTTTTTTCAGTGTAACATTTCAGATGTTCAGGCAAATGTGGGGCACTTGTAGGGCAAATATTTATTCTTCCTAAATCTCCAACCTCGCCTTAGGCACTAAATCATACCCGGCAAATTCTTTGCGAAGAAACTTATAGTAGCCAGTTATGGCAATCATAGCCGCATTGTCGGTACAATATTGCATTTTAGGTATGTATACCTTCCAATTGTATTTATCGGCAGCTTGTTGCAATGCTTTCCGCAAGCCGGAATTGGCTGCAACTCCCCCGGCAATGGCAATTTCTTTTACGCCTGTTTCGGTGGCGGCTTTTGTAATTTTATCTAATAAAATAGATACAACCCTATGCTGAAAGGATGCGCAGAGGTCATTTTTATGGTCTTCTACAAAATTGGGATTCTCGAACTTTCCATCTCTTACTAAATACATGAAAGAGGTTTTCAATCCACTAAAGCTAAAATCTAGTGCTGGCATATTAGGCATAGGAAATGTGAAGGCTTTGGGGTTTCCCTCTACCGCAAACTTATCCACCAAGGGTCCACCCGGATATGGCAAGCTCATTATTTTAGCGGCTTTATCAAAGGCTTCTCCAGCAGCATCATCAAGCGTTTGACCTAATATAGCCATGTCGAAATAATCTTTCACCAACACAATTTGCGTATGCCCACCTGAAACAGTAAGGCACAAAAACGGAAATGAAGGAGGACGGTATTCCTCGCCCGGTGTTTGTATAAAATGAGATAATATGTGCGCCTGCATGTGGTTCACTTCTATAAGGGGTTTATTCAACCCAACACTCAAAGCTTTAGCAAATGACACACCTACCAATAAAGAGCCCATAAGTCCGGGGCCTTTGGTAAGTGCAATGGCATCTATCTCTTCTTTTTTTATACCTGCCTTTTTAAGGGCTATATCAACCACAGGCACAATGTTTTGCTGATGAGCGCGCGAAGCCAGTTCGGGCACCACTCCTCCATAATCATGATGTACCTGTTGCCCAGCCACCACATTGGAAAGAAGCATTTTACCTGAAATTACAGCAGCACAAGTATCATCGCAGGAAGATTCTATCCCTAAAATCTTCACATTATGCTCATCCATTATTTCTAACTTTGTTGGTTCAATTTAATTTTCAAAGGTATTAAAAAGCTTAGAAACATATTATCTGTACTCCTTACCGTAATAGCGGCGCTATTGCTATTTATCAACCTTGTGCTTAATTTTCCCTTAGTACAAACGGCCCTTACACATACGCTTGCCAACTATTATTCAAATAAACTCCATGTTAAAATTCATATTGGTAAAGTAGATTTTCAGTTCTTAAAAAAGCTTGTGTTGCGCGATGTTTACATACAAGACTTGCATGCAGACACACTATTATATGCCACAGACTTAAAATTTGATATAGGGCAATTAAGCTTTAAGTCGCACCAAATCTTTTTAAGTGAGATTGATATTGACAAAGCAACCATACACCTTACCACCTACAAAAAAGAACATAGCCTTAACCTGCAATTTATTATTGATGCCTTTGCCTCAAAAGACACCACAAAAACGGTGGTGCCGGGTTGGAAAGTTGCTTTTGGAAAGCTTGCGCTAAACAATGTTAATTTTAGGTTACAAAACCAACACGATACCAGCACACCCGATAACTACGGAATAAACACATCCGACTTAAAAGTGCACGAAATCTATAGTAAAATACAGATGATTCAATTTACGGGTGATACCGTAAGGGCCACCATTGAAAGCCTATCGGCAAAAGAACAAAGCGGATTTATTCTGAAAAAGTTTTCGTGTTTTGTAAAACTTAGCGCACATGGCATGGAACTTAATGCGTTGAAAATTCAAACCCCTACTACCAATATTTTAACCGATTTAATTTTCAAGTATAAAAAATTCGGCGATTTTGATGACTTCACCAATCAGGTTGATATGAATGCAAAATTCAATAAAAGCAAAGTCTGTTTTGAAGATATAAGCTACTTTGCTCATGGTTTAAAAGCAGTACACAATTGCTTTACCTTATCGGGAGAATATTCAGGTACGGTAAATCACTTGAGAGGTCATAATATGAGTATAGGATGGGATAAATTCTCAAACATGGAAGGCGATTTTCAATTAGATGATATTACGGATATTGATTCTGCTTACATAAAAGTATACCTTACTAATCTTATTACATCCAAACAAGAAATTGAGGACCTTCCGGCTCCACCCTTTGATAGGGAAGGACATATTAAACTACCGGATAATATAAGCACCTTACACACCCTTCACTTATCCGGCTTTTTTGATGGTAGTATAACTTCCTTTAAAGCAGGTGGCACAATCTTAACAGATATTGGAAACATTTCAGCAAGCCTCCACTTATGGCAAAAACCGGGCGACAAACAAGAAAATTACACAGGATTACTGGAAACAAAAAACTTTAATTTGGGGGAATTTTGGCAAGTAAAAGATTTAGGAACTATTACCTCCACTGTGTCTATAAAAGGCAAAGGATTGAAAAAAGAAAATGCAGATGCCACCTTATCCGGAATTATTGAAAATATAACCTATCGGAAATATACCTACCAAAACACCATTATAAGTGGAGAATTGAAAAAGGGTTTTTTCTCGGGCTTTGCAAAAATTACCGACCCTCACATTCATCTTGATTTTAACGGGAAGATAAATCTCGCCTCACAAAACAGCATTTTCCAATTTGAATCGCATATCAACCAAGCAAATCTCTCAGCTTTACACATTCTTAAAGATACTTCTACCGCCATACTTTCAACCCATATTAAAGTAAATGCAACCGGAAGCACTCTTGATAATTTGGAAGGGGCCGTATATATTGACAGTACATCGTATATTACAGAAAAAAACATGTACTATGTAAATCATCTGGCTCTTGCATCTTCCCTAAACGGAGATTACCATATTATTGATCTAAAGTCTGATTATGCCGATGCTACGCTCTCCGGACATTTTAATCTTACTAACACCTATGAGTGTTTGCAAAATCTTATGGCGTCCTATATACCCTCTATATTTCCAAAAGAAAAACCTATAAAAGGAGGCAAAAAAGATAAACATGATTACTCACTAATTCTGCGCTTTAATGAAAACACCGGGCTTACAAATTTATTTGTCCCCGGACTAGTAATTGCCTCAGGCACTAAAATAACAGGACACTATAATGAGTACTCTAACGATTTTAATTTAAATATAAATTCAAGCGAAATAGACCTATCCTCTAAAAAATTAAAAAACTGGAAGATCGATGCAACCGGTGATGAATCTTCCATGGTGTTTAATTCCGGTTGCGATACATTGTATGTAAGCGATAGCCTGTATGCTGCAAACTTTACACTTAATGGAAATGCAACCAATGATACGGTGCATTATGCCCTGGTTTGGAATGATGACTCAGCCAATTTTGCAAACATTCCTGGCTATGTAAACTTTCCAACTAAATCTAAAATTGTATTCAAATTTTTGCATCCTGTAATAAGTATGGTTGATTCGGTATGGAGGATAAACAACAATAATCTTATAGTATACGATTCTGCACGCTGGTCAGTTAAATCATTTATTATTTCACATAGCAATCAATCCTTTATTTCACTTCAGGGAATTGTTGCAAATAATAATACCGACAAATTAAATTTGACTATACATGACCTGAATCTGGCAAGCCTGAATCTGGGTAGTTCACAATTAGCAGGCAAATTAAATGGAACAGCTTCTATATCCAACTTACTGGGTCATCCGTTCTTTACCAGCTCGCTTAGTTTTTCAGACTTAGCGCTTAATAAAGAATATCTTGGAGACGGGACATTAAATAGCCGTTGGGATACTTCATCTCAATCTATTATACTAGAGGGTAATTCCTTATACTATGGTAACCCTGCACTATCTATAAACGGAAAATATACCCCCGGCAAAAGCGATAACAATTTAAATCTGGATGTAAGCTTAACTAAATTTCCAACCAAATTATTTCAACGTTATTTAAGCGATGTTTCATCCGTTCTTAATGGCAATGTTACAGGCCAGGCTCATATTACAGGTACGCCTTCCCACCCGCTTATTAATGGAGATGTTACAGCAGTTTTAAAACAAATGAAATTCGATTACTTAAATATCTCGTGTCATTCGCCGGCAATAAATATTAAAATAACACCCGATACTTTTAAAATTCTACCTTCCACTTTGTTGGATGAAGACGGCAATAAAGCACTCTTTACAGGAACCTTTACACATCAAAACTTTAAAAATCTGCAAATGGATTTTTTCCTGGATGCAAAAAACTTTTTATGCCTTAATACAAACGAATTACAAAACAATTCTTATTTCGGGAAGGCTTATGTAACAGGCAATATGGAGATATATGGGCCACTGGATGCACTCCATATTGACGCTAATATTACCACCGAAAAAAATACTGTATTTACTATTCCTTTAGAGAACGCATCAGAACTTGACCAGGCTAACTACATTGAATTTACAAGCAAAGGAAAGGGGAAAAAATTGCATACTGCACCGGCATATAAGGTTACCCTCGGCGGTTTACAATTAGATTTTACCGTTCACGTTACCTCTGATGCCACTGCAAAAATTTTATTCTCTTCTAAGGAAGAAAGATTAGAGAGTCAGGGATTGGGAACTATCCAATTCTCCTTAGACAATATAGGCGATATAAATATGCGGGGCAATTATACCATAACCGGGGGAGATTACATTTTTATATTGGGGCAAAATATTATTAACAAGCGGTTTATCCTACAGCCGGGTGGAACCATTTCATGGAATGGAGACCCATATAACGCTGACATTAATTTAACTACCACGTATAGCACCAGCGCATCGTTAGAACCTTTCTTTCAAGGTGATGTTTCGGGTGCTTACACTAAGCGGTTTCCAGTTGATTGCGATTTGGATTTATCCGGCAAATTAACTTCCCCCGATGTTTCTTTTAAAATAAATCTTCCCACTGTAGATGACCAAACAAGACAAATTGTAGAAAGCTACCTCAGTAATGAAGATATGTTGAAAACTCAGGTGTTTACTTTACTCATTATAAATAGCTTTGCGCCCGTGGGTGCAGGCATAACTAATACATCGGGAGCACAAGCAGGTTTAGCAACTTCAACAGAAATGCTTTCGAATCAATTATCCAATTGGATTAATAAAATCAATAACGGTGTTAATGTTGCCGTAGATTATCAGCCCGGTACTCAGCTTAGCCCTTCTGAAGCCAGATTAGCGCTTTCAAAAGAGCTTTTGAATGGCAAACTGGTTGTTACCGGTGATGCCGTTAATATGAGTGGAATCCCCACAGCTTCTACTCAAACAACAAATGCAAACTCCAACCTTATAGAATTTGATGCTGAATATAAGCTAAGTAAAAATGGAAAATTAAAGATAAAGGCTTATAATAAAGCAAACGATAATACCCAAATTTATGCGCTGTCGCCTTATACACAAGGTGCGGGTATTTCATACAAAGAAGGATTTAGTACATTCCATGAACTATGGCACAAAATTTTTGGCAAGAAACCTGAGACGCCAAAAGTTCGTGACAGCAATTCTAAATAAAAACTTCTATCGTATATTTTCCAGTTGCTTTTCCAACGCGCTTATTTTTGCTTCCGCATCTGCCTTTTTATTCTTTTCATTCTGAATCACTTCCGGCTTTGCATTGTTCGCAAACTTGGGGTTGTTAAGCTTTGCTTCCACTGAGCGCAGAAAACCCTGATTATATTCCAAATCTTTCTTGAGTTTTTCTTTTTCCTGACTTTTATCCAAAACCACTCCTTCGGGAAGATGGAAAATAAATTCAGTATCTTTTAGTACAAAGCTTAATTTATCCTTCCCGTTATTCGAGTTTTGTTCTCCTTGATATATTGAACCGGAAAGCTCCATATCAGAAGTTGAAACACCAATAGTACCCGGGTCCGGAGATACTAAAATAAGTTTTTGTTTTAATGGTAAATTTATTTGTTGATGTAAGTTACGGCCATTCCGCACAAATGATTTTCGTATTTCTTCAAAATGAGAAACAAGGGTAGTATTGTATTTATCAGGAGTAGGAAACCCGGCAACAATAATCCTATCCCTATCTTTTCTTTCCCGAATATTATCCCAAATTTCTTCGGTAATAAATGGCATAAAAGGATGGACTAACTTTAATAGCGTTTCCAAATAATTAATGGTGTCATCATAAATTTTTTGTGGAAAACTATCGCGGCATGAAATTTTTATTCTTTCCAAATATTCGGCACAAAAATCATCCCACACTAATTTATAAATCGCCATCAAAGCTTCAGAAATACGGTATTCTTTAAAGTACTGCTCTATAATTTCAGTCTGCTCGCTTAGTTTATTTTTAAACCAAACTGAATTTTTTATCGCATCTTCATTCGGCTCTGTTTGTTCAGGTTTCCATGTAGTAATAAGCCGGAATGAGTTCCAAAGTTTATTGGCAAAATTCCGTCCTTGTTCGCAAAGTCCTTCATCAAACGGAAGATCGTTACCGGCAGGTGAACACAATAGAATACCCACACGAACCCCATCTGCTCCGTACTTTGCAATCAAGTCAAGCGGATCAGGAGAATTGCCCAACGACTTACTCATTTTTCTTCCTTGCTTATCCCGTACAATTCCTGTCAAGTAAACATTTTTGAAAGGTTCTTTACCCATGTACTCATAGCCGGCAATAATCATCCGCGCTATCCAAAAGAAAAGAATTTCGGGTGCTGTTACAACATCATTGGTAGGATAATAGTAGCTAATATCTTTATTTCCCGGAGATTTAAAACCATCAAAAACACTGATGGGCCAAAGCCAGGAAGAAAACCAGGTATCTAACACGTCTTCATCTTGCCTGATATTTTTCGAATCGCAATGAGGGCATTTTTCAAGATTGGTTTCAGAAACAATAGGCTCCCTGCATGCTGCTTTAGTCGCATCAATACAATACCATGCCGGAATACGTTGCCCCCACCAAAGCTGGCGAGATATGCACCAGTCGTGCACATTCTCCATCCAATGGCGATAGGTATTTATATATTTATCAGGAATAAGTTTTATGGTTCCATTAACTACATTATCTAAGGCAGGTTTAGATAATGTATCCATTTTCAAAAACCATTGCATAGATAATTTAGGCTCTATCACTGCATCGGTACGTTCTGAATAACCAACCTTGTTACGAATATTTTCAATCTTAACTACCTGTCCTAATTCAGTAAGGTCTTTAATGATTTTTTCTCTTACAACAAACCTATCTTCTCCAATATAAAATCCGGCTTCTTTGCTCATCGTTCCATCCGGATTAATAGTATCAATGATGGCCAGATTATGTTTTACACCTAAGTTATAGTCATTAATATCGTGCGCAGGCGTTACTTTAAGCGCACCGGTACCAAACTCCATGGTGATGTATTCATCAGCAATTATAGGTACTGAACGATTTGCCATCGGAACAATAACACGTTTACCAACCAGCTTTTTATAACGCTCATCATTCGGATGAACGCAAACTGCGGTATCTCCAAGTATGGTTTCAGGCCGGGTGGTGGCAATGGTTATCCATTCATCGGCAGTATTTTCAACTTTATATCTTACATAAAATAATTTTGAATCTACTTCTTTATGATTAACCTCTTCGTCAGAAACGGCAGTAAGCCCCTTCGGATCCCAGTTAACCATACGTACACCGCGGTAGATATTTCCTTTCTTATATAAATCTACAAACACATGAAGAACCGCATCGCTCATGTCTTTATCCATGGTAAAACGAATACGATCCCAATCGCAGGAACAACCCAGTTTCTTAATTTGCTCTACAATTATTCCTCCATATTTCTCTTTCCATTCCCAGGCGTGTTCTAGAAATTTCTCACGGGTCAAATCATTTTTTGAAATGCCTTTTTCTTTTAACATGGCAACCACTTTTGCCTCTGTTGCAATGGAAGCATGATCTGTTCCCGGAACCCAGCAGGCATTTTTACCTTGCATACGGGCATGACGCACCAACACATCCTGAATAGTATTATTCAATACATGCCCCATGTGCAGCACTCCGGTTACATTGGGCGGTGGAATAACGATAGTATACGGCTCGCGCCCGTCAGGTTCAGAATGGAAAAATCCGTTTTCCATCCAATAGCTGTACCACTTCTCTTCACTCTTCTTAGCGTCATATATTTTCGAAATCTCCTCCATCTCCTATCGGTTAAAATATTTTACGATATGTAATAAATTTTTTATAAGGTGTAACTTGTAAAAGGGCAATCAACAGGTGAATCATCTTATCATTAAAATCTCCAATCCAACTGATTAAAATGCGGTCGTACGTTTTTTTAGGTTGAATTATTCTACCCAACTCAGTAAATATTCCGGCCTCCAAACCCTTGCCTTGATATTCCGGAATTATACCAAAAACAATACCCATTGTAGTGCGGGGCGGAGCCATTTTCATATACCAGAAAGTCTTCAATTTTCCAAGCCAATTAAGGTTTCCATTTACGTGTTTAAATATTTCATTCAATTCCGGAATAGAAATGTAAACACCTACAGGAGTATCATTATGATAAACAAACCAACAGGTATCCTCATCAATAATGGGTTTCATTTTGTGCATTATTTCCATCGCACGTTTGCTGGTCATTTCTTCATGATCGCTTCGCTCCGCTATCCACGCTTTATTGTAAATGATACGAAAATCTTCAGCATACTTAGCGCTATTGCTCTTTCGCAGCCTTTCAAAACGGTATTCTTTATTTCGCATAACCCTTTCAGCCACTGCATTAAGACGAGGGTTTGGTGGATCTATGGCACTACGGAAATAAACTATTTGCTCATAGAATTTTGTAAAACCATATTCTTCAAAAAGCTGCTTATAATACTCCGGATTATGATTCATGGAATAAATAGCGGGTTTATCTCCTCCTTCAATTAATAAGCCCCAATAGCGGTCCTTCTCTCCAAAATTTATAGGGCCATCCATAGCTTTCATATCTCTTTCCAACAGCCAATCTTTGCATTTATCTAACAAAATAAAAGCAGCATTTTTATCGTTGATACACTCAAAAAAACCCATTCCACCTGTGGGTTGCTCAAAAGTAAATGCCGTTTTCTTGTTAATAAACGCAGCTACACGCCCTATAGGTTCGTTCTTGTCGTTGTACAACACCCACCTAATTGCATCACCATGTAAAAAGTAGGGGTTTGTTTTTCTGTCAAACACCGCCTCCACTTCTTGCTTTAAATGGGGCACCCAATTAGGATCTCCTTCGTATATTTTAAAAGGCAGATTGTTAAAATCGTTAATGGTCTTTTTATCTTTTACTTCAATCAGTTGCATAAATCAATCTAATCTTTAAGAATAACAGATTCTTTTCCCTTTGCTTTTAAATTAACCTTAATGTGTTCTTGCAACGTAGTGGAAACGGACAAGCCAATATAATCAGCCTTGATAGGAAACAAGGTATGGTTGCGGTCAACCAGCACGGCAATTCTTAAACATTTCACCGGAAACTGCAAAATAGTTTTCATGCAGTAGGAAAGCATTTGCCCCGTATTTAACACATCATCTACTAAAATTACAGTCTTATCTGTAAGATTTATTTTACCATCTAATTTTATAGACCCTTCCTCTGATAATGCCTCTTTATTTACCAGTACTTTCGTAAGCGTTATTTTAAGGGGAGATATTTTTTTGAGCACCACTTCCAGTTTTTGGGCAAATTCATATCCTCCATCCACTGTTGCGGCAAGAACCACTTCCTTTTCAGAGGCATGTTCTTCGTATATCTCGTAAGCAATACGGGTTATTTTTTTATCTATCAGAGCGGCATTCAATATAGAAGTCTCCATTTTCCTTAATTTTTGTCAAAGGTAAAAAACAAGGAGGAAATAACGCCTTTAAACTTGGGGATTTTTAAATTAGATTCCTCATTACACTTCGTTTCATTCGGAATGACAATAGTAGTAAGGTATTTTGGGCGAGTAGGGGGCGAGCAAAGCTCGCCCCCTACTCGCGTTTCCCCATAAAATAAATGTCATTCCGAACAAAGTGAGGAATCTATCCACATTGTTTTTACTTTTCTCACTTATTAGTACCTTTGCTCTTTAACCCTAAGTAGCGATGGCGTCAACCTTGACTGCTCAAAATGAATCTGTAGGCTCAGTACCGGTAAACTCTGTTATCAGGGCATTTGAGCTTATGTGCTGTGCTAAAGCCATGACAGAGTTATTTGAAAAAAATGCCTCCATAACAAGCAAGTATGTTCATGCTACTTCCAGAGGACATGAAGCCATACAAATTGCTTTGGGTATGCACCTTAAGCCACAGGACTATTTGAGCCCTTATTACCGCGATGATAGTATTCTGCTTGCTATAGGATTGACCCCGTATGACCTTATGCTCCAATTGCTGGCAAAAGCAGATGATCCTTTTTCAGCAGGAAGAACTTATTATTCTCACCCCAGCTTACGAAGAGATGATATGCCTAAAATTCCTCACCAGTCTTCGGCTACAGGAATGCAAGCCATACCAACCACAGGCATAGCTATGGGGATACAATATCAAGAAAAAAGAGGGTTACTTCCCTCCTACCCTGACGGGAAACCCATTGTGGTTTGCTCATTGGGCGATGGAGCTATAACCGAAGGTGAAATTTCCGAGGCTTTTCAAATGGCGGTGCTTAAAAAACTGCCTATTTTATATTTAGTACAGGATAATGATTGGGATATTTCGGCTACCGGAAAAGAAACCAGAGCCATGGATGCGGTGGAATATGCCAAGGGATTTAAAGGACTAGAAACACGCAGCATTGATGGCACCGACTTTATGCGGAGCTATCAGGTAATGCGCGATGTGATACAAACCATACGTGAAGAACGCAGGCCATTTTTGGTTCATGCAAAGGTGCCTTTACTTAACCATCATACTTCAGGCGTTAGAAAAGAATGGTACCGGGGCGACATGGAAGAAGCCATAAAGCGGGACCCCTATCCAAGGCTTAAAACCCAACTGATAATGGCAGGGTTTACCTCTGACAAGATTAAACACATAGAAGAGAAAGAAACTGCTGCTGTAAATGAAGCCTTCGAAAAAGCATTAAAAGCCGCAGACCCTAAACCCGAAGACCTTTTTAAACATGACTTTGCCCCTACCCCCATTACCGAAGAAAAGGGAGTACGGGAGCCTGAAGGAAGAGAAAAAAAGGTGATGGTAGATTGTGCCCTTTTTGCCATGCAGGAGTTAATGGAAAAACATCCGGAATGCTTGTTTTACGGGCAGGATGTAGGCGGACGCTTGGGTGGAGTTTTTCGCGAAGCGGCTACCCTTGCTCAAAAATTTGGCGACGACAGAGTATTTAATACCCCTATACAAGAAGCATTTATTGTGGGCAGTACAGTGGGCATGTCAGCAACAGGTTGCAAACCCATTGTGGAAATACAATTTGCCGATTATATATGGCCCGGTATTAACCAACTTTTTACTGAGGTGAGCCGTTCCTGCTATTTATCAAACGGGAAATGGCCCGTGAGTTGTGTAATACGTATACCTATTGGCGCTTATGGTAGCGGTGGACCTTATCACTCTTCTAGCATAGAATCGGTATTGGCAAATATTCATGGAATTAAAATTGCCTATCCTTCTACCGGGGCAGATTTGAAAGGCTTATTAAAAGCCGCTTATTACGACCCAAATCCGGTTGTAATATTGGAACATAAGGGTCTTTATTGGTCGAAGATTAAAGGAACCGAAGATGCAAAAACCGTAGAGCCGGATGCAGATTATATTATTCCTCTTGGAAAAGGAAGGATAGTTCAAAGTGCGGAACCTCCCCAAACCCCTATAGGGGCTTCCTTATCTATAATTACTTATGGCATGGGAGTTTATTGGGCAAAGAATGCGACAAAAAATTTCCCCGGAAAAATTGAAATTATTGACTTGCGTACCATATATCCGTTAGATGAAGAACTGATTTTAGCATCGGTAAAAAAACATAACCGTTGTTTGGTTGTAACGGAAGAGCCTGTTAATAATACCTTTGCACAATCTATTGCAGCGCGCATACAACAAAAATGTTTTGAATATTTAGATGCTCCCGTAACTGTTATTGGCGCTGAAAATTTGCCCGCCATACCGCTCAATACTATATTAGAACAAACCATGTTACCCAATGCCGACAAGGTGTCGGCCGCTATCGAAAAACTTTTAACTTATTAATAAAAAACTATCTATGAAACGTACCGTATTTGCTCTATCCATCTTTTCTCTGTTAGTAATTCTACAAAACACATCTTGCACCGGAAATAAATATCCAAAAGAAACACAAATGCTGGATAGCATGAAAACATTTATCGCTAAAGCAGATTCAGCTGTTAAAACTATTGACTCGGCTAAAATTTCAGGCTACGCCACCCAGGTTATGAATGATGACCAACTTATTCAAATGATGCATGTAGACACCATGAGCCCCGGAGCAGCTTCTATCTTCCGTAGTTTTAATAGCGTACGTTGGTCGCTATTAACAATAGCCGGAAAAAAAGGGCCGCTATTAATAGAACTCGAAAAATCACAAAATCAATTAGGGCATTTAAGCCACGATATTCGACACAACTTAGTAAAGGCTGACAGCGTAGGATTTTATGTTGCATTCGAAACTAAAAAAGCATCGGAACTTATGCAGGTAGCCACTATGTCGGTTAGTGAAGTGAACAGGCAAATACCACTTTACACCATGCTACTGCCTAAAACTGATTCATTAATGGCATTGTTGAAAGCACACAAAAAGATTTAATTTATTTATTTCCAGAAAATGAAGAAGCTCGTTTTATTTTGCTTTTTAGCGTGCTTTTTCCAGCAGGCCTATTCGCAAAGCACGGATGAGCAACTTGCTAACCAATATTACCAAAACAAACAGTACGACAAAGCTATTGTTTATTACGAAAAGCTTTATTCTAAAAAACCTACTCCGGATATCTACCATTTCTATCTCAATTGTCTTGTAGAAACTAAAGATTACAAAACAACTGAAAAGGTTATCAAAAAAGAAATAAAACTAGAACCTGAGAATTTGGTTTTATATGTAGATCTCGGAAGCTTGTATAAACTGGAAGGCGATGACAAGCAAACAAAAGATGCTTTTAATAAAGCAATTAAAAAACTAACCCCCAACCTCGATAAAATAGCTGACTTAGGTAAAGCTTTCACCGATGTTAAAGAATGGGACTATGCCCTTGAAACCTACAAGCAAGGTAAAAATCTTTTAGGTGGCTCTTATCCATTTATGGCGGAAATTGGAGCAGTATATAGAGCAGAGGGCAACACCACTGCCATGATTGACTCCTATCTGGAAACACTTAACCTATCACCCGCCTATCTTCAAAATGTGCAAGAGTCATTGCAGCTTAGTGTGGGCAACTATACGGATGCGACACAAAACAATATCGTTAAAAATGAACTGCTGAAATATATTCAACGCTACCCGGATAAAACTGTTTATTCTGAATTATTAATTTGGATGCTTACGCAATTACGAGATTATCCGAATGCACTTATACAAGTAAAAGCCCTTGACAGAAGAGAGAACCAAGGAGGATGGAGGGTAATGAATTTTGCCAATATATGTGTAACTGCCGGCGCTTATGATGCTGCCATACAGGCATACCAACATGTGCTAGACAAAGGGCCTAAAACTGATAATTACACACAGGCAAAAATGGCGCAGTTGGGTGTTATGTACCAGAAATTAGTTACCGATGGATCTTATCCACAAGAAGAACTTTTGTCTCTCCAAAATAAATATAACGAGGCATTGAATGAATTATCTAAATCAGCCGGAAGTATTGGACTGATGCAACAACTGGCACATTTGGAAGGATTTTATCTGCATCGCGATTCTGCAGCAATTGCTTTAATGCAGGAGGCTGTTGCCATGCCTAACATTTCAGCGACAACACAAGCAAGTTGCAGAATGGACCTCGCCGATCTTATGCTTGCGGCAGGGCAAACGTGGGAAGCATCTTTACTTTACAGTAAAGTAGAACAGAGTTTTAAAGAAGAGCCCTTGGGTGATGAGGCTAAATTAAAAAACGCTACTATTTATTATTACACCGGTAACTTTAAATGGGCAAAAGCTCAGCTCGATATTTTAAAAGCTGCCACCAATAAATTAATAGCAAACGATGCTATGGCATTATCGTTAGTTATTGCAGATAATACCCAAGATTCAGCTATGGAACCTGCATTGCTTTTATTTGCACATGTACAATTATTAGATTTTCAGAATTATGAGGATAGTGTTTCCACTCTGTTAGATTCGGTTTATAACATAAGCGGAACAACTACATTAAAAGAAGAAGTGCTCCTTATGCGAGCCAGCGTAGCTGAAAAGAAAGGCGACTATGAAAAAGCATTAGGCTTCTACTCTGACGAAATAAAAACCTATCCCGATGGAATGCTACCCGATAAAGCGCTTTATCTTTCCGCTAAAATAGAAGACACGAAACTTCACGACGAGAAAAAAGCGGCTGAACTTTATAAGCAACTTATTTTAAAATATCCGGGTAGTTTTTATATTGAAGAAACCCGCGATAGATATAGGCAGCTTGTTAAAGTTGATTCCCCTCCGGTGAATTAAGTCTTACTCAATCACCCATTTGCCATGAGCAATCGCAGCATCCTTTTCTTCGAGCGACCAAATATACGTACCTGCTGCCAGAGAATTAAAATTCAGTTTGTACGTTCCGTTACCGGGAATTTGAAGCTCTCCTACTTTTTTACCGTCAATACTATAAATCTCCAGTTTGCTTTGCTGCATAGGAATAGCAGAGTTTATAACAATATTAGTTTCATTATGAAAAGGATTTGGGTAGGCATACGCTTTAATATCCTCATTATCTGAAACCTCTATTATTTCCAACGGAATTTTACTGAAAGGCGTAGCATTAAAAAATGTTTCTTCATTGCCTGTGCGCATATCACTCCAATCGGCATACACATTCGAATCGGTGATGGCACAGCCTAAAAAATCATCGCCATGTTCAATCTTTATAGAAGGGGAAATAGCATCACTAATTAAAAAATTAGGGCCGTAGCTGTCTCCACCATTGGTTGAAGTAGTTCCATAAATCTGAAATGCAGTAGTATCGCCTTTGCCGGTATTTCGCCTGTCACGCCACACGGCAGCATATACTCCGTTAGCAGCAAAACTTCCCCATGTCAAATCGTGGCAGGTATCATACACCCCGCTCTGGTCATCGTTTAAACGAACAGGCCCGTTCCAGGTTTTTCCTGCATCATGAGAGTTATAGGAAACAATATCCGGTTCCCCAAAATGATTGGATGGCTGTACTATAACAATATTGGAAGTATCGGCAGGGTTGGAAGAAATGCACATGCCATCTTTAAGCAATGTATCGGCTGCAGGAATTTTATCAGCTACAGCATAGGTATAGGCAATATAAGGTGTAAATGTTGAGCCTCCATCAAACGATTTAACTACAACCAACCTTGGAAATATATTATAGGGAGTATAATAAGAAGTATAGGCGGCATAAAAAGTGCCATTGGCCGAAACCGTTGTAAAAGCAGTAGCATCAGTTACTGCACCCGACGGAATACTATCATCCAGTTGCTTAATGGGAGTCCATGTAGTACCGTTATCAGTAGAATAGGTAAACCAAGGATAGTGAGGTTGGGGAGTAAAATACGCACTCTGACTGGTAAGATAAACCCTTCCTGAATAGGGGCCATTGCTTGCATCCGCAGCTATCCAAGGGCGGTCTATTGGCAAATTTGATTGGGCATTCCAAGCTATGGCTTTTACCGGAGTGCTCCATGTTATTCCACCATTTACAGAATGTGCAACCATATCATATCCAGAATCGCTGCTTTTTAATCCGGAAAGATCAATATAACCCAAATATACAGTACTGTCTTTTCCAAAACAAATAGTTGGATCGGCACAGGTAAATTGGGGATATAGGTGCGGAAGTACTTGCAAAGTAGTCCATGTTTTACCTCCATCAAATGAGGAGCGTGTTGCCATGGCATTTTTCAAATTCGACAGAGAGAGATGCATCCATGCCGTAACAATATGCTTTGGATTTTGTGGATTGACAGCTAAATAACATTCCCCGTCAAAATAAGGAGAATTAGAAAGATTTACATTTTGTGAATTAGAAAAAAAAGAGATGGCACAAAATGAAATTGTCAAATAGTAAAAAATAATTTTCTTTTTCATACTGAATAAACTTTATGATTAGATGCGACTACAACATTAAAGTTTAATGCACCCAACAATGTAAAGTTATGAAAAAGCTGTTTGTTACCTATATGCAACCGCAATTACAGCAATGCCACTTGCCGGAATACTATTACTGCCATTGTACAACATACAATTGAATTGAACCTTCAGTTCTTTTGTAGTCTGATTATTTAGATTGTTTTTATAACTCGCAACAGAAAGAACTTGGAAAGTGCTGGTACTTGGTTGCGAGGCATTATTAGAAGTATATACATTGCCATTTACATCCGTATAGTTAATCGTAACATTTGATAATGAGAAAGGATTAGCTAGAGGAGTAATAATAGTACCATAATTTGCCACACATTCGGTAGTATACAGTGCAGTAACTATATATTCATTAAAAGTGGTAGTATAGTTATTATTATCGGTAATTGTTAACGAAAGAAGATACATTCCCGGGTTAGCATAGGTATGTGTAGCTATGCTACTTGCAGTAATAGTACGTGTTCCGTCACCAAAATTCCATAAAAATGATTTTGCAGGACCAGTAAATGCAGCTATAAATGCTAGCGCGCCTCCACCGGCGTTTGTTACTACAATTGCTCTAATATTAATAGTGGCATCAGGCGTACCCATTTTTACAACGTTTGATATGTTGGTATTACAGCCGGCTATAAACTGTACGTCAAAAGAGGTATTATAATCTCCCGGATGTGTGTATATATGAGTCGGAGTGCCTGCATTTGAAATTACACCATCGCCAAAAGTCCATATATATGGGGCCGATGGCACCCCACTATCAATTATGGGTGCAAACGCCACAGAATAATCTGTTGTGTTTCCGCCTGGCATATTATAACTATAACATGCCGGCACAAGTGAAGTGTCTATCACGGCAGGTGTATTAGGCGCTAAAACTTTATAATCGTTTATGGTAATTTGAATACTGTTTTTGTTGGTAGAAACGCTTTGAAGGTTACCTGTAAAATTATAAACCCCCACCGTATCCTGTGTATAGGAGGAATACATATAGTAATTGTTTATACCTGCTTGCAGGCTTACATTGCTCCCATTAACAGTTCCGTTAAAATAAAATACAGGCTGGCCCACCACAGCGGTTGGAGGTATCGCCTCTTTTTTACACGCTATTATCAAACTGCTGATAAAACCGAATAGAACTATTTTTCTTAGCATTTTCATGTTTCTATTTAATTAACAGATAGGAAAGAACCAGCCTAAACCCGCTTTCCTTATTATATTGATTAAGATTAGGAAATGAACTATTCTCAATATAAACTAGTCCGTAATAATATTCTACATTTATGCCAAACCTGCTTGTTAGCATTCTATTATAGGACAATATAATTTGAAAATCAGAATTGGAGATTCCTTGCGTATACCCCTTTTCTTTTTTAGAAGTGCTTATGGTTTCTCCAAAATTATTTTGTTGATATTCAGTCACTGTAGCATCTGTAGTCAACATCCTTAAATAATCGCATCCTACGCCAATTCTATTTTTATCATTCAAACCATATTGAATACTAAAGGGTAAAACAAGGTAATAAATTGTTTGAGGTGTTATGGTTATAATATTTGCATTGGTCCCAAAATCATATTGAGTACTGCTACTATTATATGTATTTTTCAGATTATTGATTTGAGAATAACCTATACCTACAGACACGGATATTTTTCGAATAAAGTAATGCGTAAAACTTAAACCACCAAATGGGGTTAACCCATTGCCTTCTCTTTCTCCATTATCCTTCCAACCCATGGAATAACCACCACCGGCATAGATGGAAACGCTATTTATTGGACGGCTAAATGGAACAGAAATTAGTGGAGTTGAAGTAGAAAGTGAATGGAGGTTAGTATCTTTTATACTAGTACTGTCTTTTTTGAATTTTGAAGCAACACTATCTGTCGAACTAGTTTTAGGCACCTTGCTGTTAGTAGCCTCTAATTCCGATATACTTTGAGACTGGCGCTCATTCTCGCCTAAAGCATGAGAAACCTCGGATGGCATAACAGTTACTTTATATATAGTATCAATAGGAGGTAGTTCTATTAATGATGGAATACTATTAATTATAACAGGCAATAAATTAACATTTGTAATTTGCACCGTGGCCTCAGGTTCTTTATAGGTAGCAATACTTGGCTGTTGTTGGTATGGCACACTCTTTGCTTGACGTACTGCCGGAGCTACTACTGCATGGACGGTATTAGGCTTATTTGTTGTAGAAGAGGTGTTAGCTACTATAGGAACAGGCCTACTATTATTGCTTTTATCAGATATATTTTTCTTTGGCTCAGCAGCCAATGAAGCAACACTTGAAGTAAGCGGTTTTTTAGTAACAACCAAACTGGTGGAAACTATAGCATTGGCTATTGGAGCATGATTACTAAAGACAAAAGGAAGCATCAGCGCTATTCCGGCTATTATTCCGGCTGAAAAAACAAAAAGAAAGCGCAAGCTTTTCCTGCGTTTTTCCTGCTTTATAATTAAACGCTCTGCTTCATCCCAATTTAACTCATTAAAAGGGAATTCCCTTTCCGCTAGTTTGGAACTCAACAACTCGTCAAATTTTTCCTCTTCGTTCATGGGTTACATCGCTTTAGCCAATTTTTCTTTTAACTGCTCCCTTGAATTATGCAAATGCCACTTAGATGTTCCTTCCGTTATTCCTAACATATCCGCAATTTCCTTATGTTCAAATCCATCAATAACAAACAAGTTGAAAACCTGTTGGCTTATTGGGGACAATTCTGTAATTAACTTATGTATTCTTTCTGCATCCATTTTTGCAATAGCATTGTTAAGAGCTACTAAAGGTGTGGTATCTGCATAATCCATAGCTACTTTCTGGTTTACCTTTTCTCTTTCCTGCTTACGGAATTCATCTATCAGCACATTAACCATTATCTTTCTAATCCATGCCTTAAATGGTATGTCAATCTTATATTTCTCCATGTTGTTCAATATCTTCAAAAACCCGGAATTTAAAGCTTCGTTTGCTTCTTCATACGAATGAGTATACCTGACACAAATGCTCATTAAATAGCTATATACCAACTTATAAAGGTCGTATTGAGCTTTTCTCTCCTTCCGGACACAAGCAGTTATTAAATCAATTTCTATATTCATCTAATCAAAGCAATCGGCATTTTTCTATAAACTAATACGCAGGGTTTAGCCAAAAGGTTGGCAATAAAAGTACAAAATAATAAAATATTTTCTATACAACTGAATGTCAGGTAAAAAACTTATTGACTATTGAGTATTTTTAGAGAAATGGCGGCCACCAATCCGGCAGTTTCGGTCCGTAAGGTATGTTCATTTAAGCTAATGGGGATAAAACCATGCTCCATGGCTAAATCAACTTCCTCTTTTGTAAAATCGCCCTCCGGGCCAATTAATATAAGGGCGTTTTCTCCTTTTTTATACGAAGACGAAAGCATATTGCGTTCCGAATTATTGCAATGCGGAATAAATTTTAGCCCATTGAACTGAGCATACTCCGTAATTAATTTTTTGAATGAAATAAGTTCTTCAATCTGCGGTAAGTATAATCGCTGAGATTGTTTCATCGCCTCAAGAGCAATTCGTTTCAATCGTTCCGTTTTCAGAATCCTTCTTTCAGAAGCATGACATTCTATGGGAATAAGCTTTGAAAAACCAATCTCCGTAAGCTTTTCAACCAACCATTCCAAACGGACCATATTTTTTGTGGGAGCCACTGCAATAATTAATTCCCACGAAGACATATCTTCTTTATGGTGTTCTGTTATCTTTAATAAACAGGATTTGGGATTAGAATTCTCAATCAATGCTTTAAAAAGATTGCCCTTGCCATCAGTAATCTCCACATGATCATTTTCTTTCAACCGCAATACTCTTACACAATGCTTGGATTCTTCTTCATCCAGCATGCATGTATCTCCTGTTACTTCGGGAATATAAAAACGATGCACTTTTTAATTAGAAATTAAAGTTTGAGTACCGCCATAAAGGCAGATTGTGGAATTTCAACATTACCCACTTGCTTCATCCGTTTTTTACCTTTTTTCTGCTTATCTAACAGTTTGCGTTTACGTGAAATATCGCCACCATAACATTTGGCAGTAACGTCTTTACGAATAGCGCTTATATTTTCGCGGGCAATAATTTTAGCGCCTATCGATGCTTGTATCGCTATCTGGAATTGTTGGCGAGGAATAAGTTCTTTTAACTTTTCGCATATTTTTCTTCCAAAATCTTGGGCATGATCTCTATGTATCAAGGCAGCCAAGGCATCCACTAATTCATTATTGAGCAGGATATCCAGTTTCACAAGCTCTGATGCTCTATAGTCAATAGGAGTATAATCAAAGGAAGCATATCCCTTTGAGATGCTCTTGAGGCGATCATAAAAATCGAAAACTATTTCTGCCAAAGGCATTTCGAATACCATTTCAACCCTATCGGTAGTAAGGTAATTTTGGTTTTTTATAAATCCTCTTTTTTCTATACATAGCGACATAATAGAACCCACAAATTCCGTTTTGGTAATAATATTTGCCTGTATATATGGCTCCTCCACATGGTCGAGCATAGTAGGATCAGGCATATCACTCGGATTATTTATAATCAATTGCTCGCCTTTGGTATCGTATGCTACATAGGATACGTTAGGAACAGTTGTAATTACATTCATATTGAACTCCCTATCCAAACGCTCCTGAATAATCTCCAAATGCAACATACCTAAGAACCCGCAACGGAAACCAAAGCCAAGTGCTGCGGTAGATTCTGGTTCATATACAAGGGCAGCATCATTCAGTTGTAGTTTACCCATCGAAGCACGAAGCTCTTCGTAATCATCAGTATCTACGGGATATATCCCTGCAAACACCATAGGTTTCACTTCCTTAAAGCCTTGTATTCCTTCCTTACACGGATTAGCCACATTGGTAATGGTATCACCCACACGTACTTCCTTTGCCGCTTTTATCCCGGAAATAATATAACCCACATCGCCTGCACTTACTGTAGTACGAGGCTCATATTGTAATCTTTGCACGCCGATTTCCTCAGCAATATATTCCGTTTCAGTAGAAACAAATTTTACTTTATCTCCTTTTTTTATGGTACCATTAACCACCTTATAATAGGCAACAATTCCACGAAAAACATTAAACACAGAATCAAAAATAAGAGCCTGTAATGGTGCCTCCGGATCTCCTTTAGGGGCTGGAATTCGTTCTATAATAGCATCTAAAATTTCATTAACACCTTGTCCTGTTTTACCACTTGCAAGTAATATTTCTTCTCTTCGGCAACCTATAATATCAACCATTTGGTCTTTCACCTCTTCAATCATGGCGTTAGACATATCTACCTTGTTTAAAACAGGTATAACCGTAAGGTCATTATCTAAAGCTAAATATAAGTTAGATATGGTTTGTGCCTGAATGCCCTGAGTAGCATCAACTAATAGCAAAGCCCCTTCGCAAGCGGCAATAGACCGGGATACTTCGTATGAAAAGTCAACGTGGCCGGGTGTATCAATAAGATTCAGTACAAATTGTTGCCCTTTATAGGCGAAATTCATTTGAATGGCATGGCTCTTAATGGTGATGCCTCGTTCCCTTTCTAGGTCCATATCATCCAATACCTGAGCTTGCATATCTCTGGAGCTGATGGTCTTAGTAAACTCTAATAGCCTGTCGGCCAAGGTGCTTTTACCATGATCAATGTGTGCAATGATGCAAAAGTTACGTATGTTTTCCATTTTCGACATAAGGAGCGTTGTAAAGGGGTACCCGTCTTTTAAATTCGGGCATACAAAAATAGGCTATTTTTGAAACCCTTTGATATGTGTGGATGTTTGAGGGCTATTTTTATATCCACAGGAATATAATTTCTATATTTGTCCCAGTATCAAATAATTCTTTTGGCTGCAAATCACATGAATAAAATCCTATTTTTCGCCTCCGCTATTTCTATACTTATTATTAGCGGATGCACTAACGGAAACAAGAACCACGCCATTACCGGTGGATTCACTATAAATGGTACTATTAAAAGCATGGATTCGGGCTGGGTGTATCTTCAACATGATGATTCCACTGCCTTAGTAGATGATTCTGTAAAAATTATAAACCACTCATTTACCTTCACAGGCAAAGTACCTGAACCTACATTATATCATTTTTGGGCAGGAAAAGAACCTTTTTATATAGGTCATTCAGGACGCAAGTATATCAATTCAAACTCACTAGTATTTTTTGTGGAAGACACGACCATTCAAATAAACATACAAGATACCGTAAACAAGGCTATTGTATCAGGCTCCCACGCTAATGATGTATATGTAGCATACAAAAAGTCAATGACTCCCTTTGACTTGAGGGAACACATTTTAGATTCCTGTTATGACAAAGCAGATAAGGATAAAAACAAAGCCGTTATAGATAGCTTATACAAATTATCTGACCAGCTTGATAAAGATGAAAATGCGGCAATTGCCTCTTATGCCGAAAGTAATCCTAATTGTATCATAAGTGCATGGGCTGTGACCAATCACATGTTATATGAACCTAATGCTGAATTATTGAAAAAGGTTTATGCTTCTTTTAGTCCTTCAGTGCAGCAGAGCAGCTATGGAAGAAAAATAAAAAATGCGATGGATATTACTGAAAGTGTTTCTGTAGGTCAACAAGCCCCTGATTTTACCCAAAATGACACGGCAGGAAAACCTGTTTCTTTATCCTCATTTCGGGGTAAATATGTATTACTAGATTTTTGGGCAAGCTGGTGCCCCGATTGCAGGCGCGAAAACCCCAATGTAGTTTCAGCATATAAAAAATACAAGGATAAAAACTTTACTGTGCTTGGAGTTTCTTTAGATAGCAAAAAACAACCTTGGGTAAAAACTATTCATGATGAAGAACTAAAATGGACACAAGTATCTGACCTAAAATTATGGAATAATGCCGTAACCACTATGTATGGCATAAAATCTATTCCTGCTAATTTCCTTATTGACCCTGAGGGAAAAGTAATAGGACATAACCTGATGGGCCGTGACTTAGATAAAATACTTGCCAAAGTACTTGAGTAAATTATGAGTAAAGAAAAAGAACCCGGTCGTTTTTTCACCGATTCGGGAATTGAAATAGAACGTTGCTATCCACCTGTTAGTGGAATTGCTGACGAACAACCCGGCGTATTTCCTTTTACACGGGGAGTGCATCCCGATATGTATCGGAGTAAGCTATGGACGATGCGTCAATATGCCGGATTTTCTACAGCTGAGGAATCGAATAAAAGATATCATTATCTCCTCAATCACGGCACCACAGGACTTTCAGTCGCATTTGACCTTCCTACGCAAATGGGCTACGACTCTGACCATGATTTGTCAGAGGGAGAAGTTGGAAAATCAGGCGTACCAATAGATACGTTAAAAGATATGGAAATACTTTTCGATGGCATTAAGCTGGAAAATATTTCTACTTCCATGACCATCAATTCTACCGCATCTATTTTATTGGGGATGTACATTGCACTTGCCAGAAAGCAGGGTGCAGATATAAAAAAGATTTCGGGCACTATTCAAAATGACATACTGAAAGAGTATGCTGCACGTGGGACCTACATCTACCCTCCTACTCCTTCCATGCGCATTATTACTGATATTTTTGAATATTGCAGCAAGGAAGTACCTAAGTGGAATACTATTTCCATTTCGGGTTATCATATCCGCGAAGCGGGCTCTACCGCAGTTCAGGAACTTGCGTTCACACTTGCCAATGGTAGAGAATATTGCAGGGCAGCTCTCAAAAAAGGATTGGATATAAATGTATTTGCAAAACGCCTTTCTTTCTTTTTCAATGCACATAATAACTTGTTTGAAGAAGTGGCAAAATTCCGCGCAGCCAGAAGGATGTGGGCTAAAATAACCAAAGACCTTGGTGCGACCGATGCACAAGCACAGATGCTGCGCTTCCATACGCAGACGGCAGGCTCTACTCTTACAGCGCAACAACCATACAATAATATTATCCGGGTAACCATACAAGCACTCTCAGCCGTAATGGGTGGCACACAATCACTCCACACTAACGGGTTTGATGAAGCCCTTTCATTACCGACAGAAGATGCAGCACGCTTAGCACTGCGCACTCAACAAGTAATAGCTTATGAGAGTGGAGTCCCACAAACAGTAGACCCCTTAGCGGGTTCTTATTTTGTAGAAACACTAACCAACGAAGTGGAAAAAGCAGCTTGGGAGTATTTAGATAAAATTGAAAAAATGGGCGGCGCTGTAAAAGCTATTGAAAGAAGTTATATCCAAAATGAAATTGCTTCTTCAGCTTTTGAATACCAAGACAGGATTGAGAAAGAAGAAAAAATAATTGTCGGGGTAAATAAATTTACAGTAGACGAGAAAATGCCTGAAAACCTTTTACGGGTAGATGATTCCATCAGGCAGCTGCAAATAGATAAACTGAAGAAGGTAAAAGCTGAACGCGATAACGAAAAAGCAAAAGCTTGTTTAGTACGTTTGGAAAATGAAGCCAAGACTGATACTAACCTGATGCCCGCCATAGTCGATGCATGCGAAAATTATGTTTCACTAGGCGAAATATCAGATACGTTTAGACGGGTTTTTGGAACATACAAAGGATAAGTAACGAAATGCTTTCGTCATTGTAATGAAACTAAGCCTAAAACCTAAAATTATAATTAGCCGCACCGATAACATCGGAGATGTGGTGCTTACGCTTCCGCTTGCGTATTATATACGAAAGAAATACCCCGATGCAGAAATACTATTTCTGGGTAAAAAATATATTAAGCCGCTGGTAGATTGTTGCGAAAATATAGACCAATTTATAGATTGGGATACACTTTCTTCCCTCTCTGAAAAGGAAAGATCTGTGGTTTTAAAAACAATAGGCTCTGAAGTTATAATTCATGTTTTTCCTCGTCCTGAAATTGCCAAGATGGCCTATAAAGCGGGAGTCAAATATCGAATTGGAACAAGCCACCGACTTTACAATTGGCTGTATTGTAATAAGCGAGTTGACTTTACCCGTAAGAATTCACTATTGCACGAAGCTCAGTTAAATTTTAAATTGGCGGAGCCCTTAGGAATTAATACAATTCCTTCTCTGGAAGAAATTGGCAAAAGTTATGGACTGACTAAAATTCCAATACTGGATAAAGTTTGGAAAAAAGAATTAGATCCCAATAAATTCAATCTTATCATTCACCCACTTTCACGAGGCAGTGCACGGAATTGGGATTGGAATAATTATAACAAACTAATTGAACTACTTCCATCTGATAAATTTAAAATATTTATAACGGGAACAGAAGCAGAATCTATTCCTATCAGAGAAAATATCCTAAAGTATAATCCTTCAGTAACTGACCTTACCGGCAAATTAAATTTTGCGCAATTAATTGCCTTTATAGCCACTGCCAATGGCTTGGTGGCTGCCAGTACTGGCCCATTACATATTGCATCAGCCTTAGGTAAAACGGCTGTAGGCTTATTTCCTTCCATACGGCCTATGCACCCGGGCAGGTGGGCTCCATTAGGCCCTAAAGCAAGCTATCTTGCTTTAGATAAAGAATGTAATGATTGCAGAAAGAGTGGTGTTTGTACTTGTATCAACACAATCACTGCGGAACAGGTGAAAAGTTTGTTACTTCAATAATAAACACATTCCAATTTCCTCTTCTTTCAGTATCTTTGAAGAGTGTTTTATAACGTCTATAATTAAATAGAATGCAATACTCTGAAAATATTCTTGCAACCATAGGGCATACCCCATTGGTTAAAATAAATAAAATAACTGCCGACATTCCTGCGCTGGTGCTTGCTAAAGTAGAGACGATGAATCCCGGCAACAGCATTAAAGACCGCATGGCACTTAAAATGGTGGAAGATGCCGAAAAGAAAGGCTTGCTGAAACCGGGCTATACCATTATTGAAGGCACATCGGGTAATACCGGTATGGGCTTGGCTATTGTAGCTTCTATTAAGGGCTATAAATGTATATTCACCACGACCGATAAACAATCTAAAGAAAAGTTTGATGCCCTCCGGGCGTTTGGTGCGGAAGTTATTGTTTGCCCCACAAACGTAGAACCGGAAGACCCACGTTCCTACTATTCGGTATCGAGTCGTTTGGAAAAGGAAACTCCCCGCTCATGGAAGGCAAACCAGTACGATAATCTTTCTAACACGGCCGCTCATTATGAGCAAACAGGGCCGGAAATTTGGGAGCAGACAGAAGGAAAAATCACCCATTTTATTTGTGGTGTAGGCACAGGCGGAACTATATGTGGTATTGGAAAATACCTGAAAGAAAAGAACCCTAAAATTCAAACAATTGGTATTGATACGTACGGTTCTGTTTTTAAAAAATATAAAGAAACAGGTATTTTTGATAAAGACGAAATCTACCCATACATCACCGAAGGTATTGGAGAAGATTTTCTTCCCAAAAATGTTGATTTTAGTTTGATAGATCATTTTGAAAAAGTTACCGATAAAGATGCCGCCATAATGACCAGGCGCATTACACGCGAAGAAGCCATCTTTGTAGGTAACTCATCGGGCGCTGTAATGGCCGGTGTGTTGCAATTAAAAGATAAATTCAAAAAGGGAGATGTGGTAGTGGTTTTATTTCACGATCACGGCTCGCGTTATTTGGGTAAAATGTTTAACGATGAGTGGATGAGCGACAGAGGCTTTTTACAAGAATCTGAAATAACAGCTATTCAACTTATAGAACGACACAAACACCATCGTTTGGTAACTGTAAAGGATAGTGACACTATACACGATGTGGTTTCACTTATGAAAAAATACAATATTTCCCAAGTACCTGTTACCGATTCAAACCAAGCGATAATAGGTTCTTTAAATGATACCGAAGTATTTATGAAGTTGATTGATAATCCTAATTTAGGTGCAGGAAAAGTGGCTGAAATAATTCAACCGCCATTTCCATTTGTCGACCCTAAGGCATCCATTAAAGAGGTTTCACGCCTTATTACTTCTGAGAGCAGGGCTGTGTTAGTGAAAGATATTATGGGCGAACCGCATATTATTACCCGTCAGGATATTATTGAAGCGTTTTGCTAAAAATGAATTTCACAGACCAAATAGGACATACGGTAACTATTCAATCTCCGCCAAAACGCATAGTATCTCTTGTGCCCTCTCAAACCGAACTGCTGGCCTATCTTGGCCTTGATAAGGAAGTAGCAGGCATTACCAAGTTTTGTGTGCATCCGGAAAAATGGTTTCGGACTAAAACCCGGGTAAGTGGTACAAAAAATGTAAATTTTAATAAGATTGAAGAAATTAATCCCGACTTAATAATTTGTAATAAAGAAGAAAATACAGAAGACGATGTTAAAGCATTAATGGAAAAATATCCGGTATGGACAAGCGATATTCATAACTTGGAGGATGCTTTAAGTATGATAAGTTCTATTGGTGAAATAACACATAGAATAGAAGAAACAAAAAATCTAATCCTTCGAATCAGAAACAATTTTAAAGAGTTAGGTACCAATAAACCGAAACCCATAAGAGTTATCTACCTGATTTGGAAAAAACCCTATATGGCTGCCGGAAAGGATACATTTATTAACAACATGCTTTCGCAATGCAACTTTATAAATGTTTGTGACGCATCGCTTGGCAGATATCCGGAACTTACGGAAGAACAAATACAGAGCCTGAATCCACAGCTCATCCTGCTTTCTTCCGAGCCCTACCCTTTTGCTGAAAAGCATTTAGATGAATTTAAATTAAAGCATCCCGATGCATTACCCGTTCTTGTGGATGGAGAATATTTTTCGTGGTATGGATCCCGATTAGTATATGCCCCTGCATATTTTAAAAAAGTTATTAAAAATTGCATTAAAGTGTAGATTTGCAGTCTAATCCAATGGAAGTATCTATGAGAATACGGAACATTCCTCTTTTTATATTATTGTTCATAGGAATTTCCTCTCTCCATTCTCAAAAAGTGGGATTGGTATTAAGTGGAGGTGGCGCCAGTGGTATTGCACACATTGGTGTTATTAAAGCGTTGGAAGAAAACCACATACCGATAGATTACATTACCGGAACTTCTATGGGTGCCTTTATAGGGGCACTGTATGCCGCAGGCTACACTCCTGACGAAATGGAAAAGATAGTTCTTTCGCCCCAATTCCAAGAGATTGCAAAAGGATTTATCAATAACAAATTTATCTATTACTTCAAGCAAAAACCTGCTGATGCCTCTTGGATTTCTTTTCCTTTTTCACTCGATACAACCCTCATAACAAGTATCCCTACTCATTTGATTTCCCCTATCCCTATTGATTTTGAAGTCTTGAAATATTTTTCAAAAGCGGCTTCAGTTTCCCATGGTAATTTCGATAGTTTATTTATTCCCTTCCGGTGTGTGGCTGCCGACATAATAAATAAAAAGCCATATATTTTTAACCATGGTAATTTAGGAGAAGCTATACGCGCATCCATTTCGTACCCATTTCTTCTTAAACCTGTTGTTATTGATGGTAAAATGCTTTTTGATGGAGGACTCTATAATAACTTCCCCTTAGATATTATGAAAAGTGATTTCCATCCTGATGTAACTATCGGTAGTAATGTTTCAGAAGGTATTTCCCCTCCAAGTGAGGATAATATTATTTCAGAGGTGAAAACTATGATAATGACAGCTACAAATCATAAACTAGACTCTGCTACAAAGGGCTTAATAATTACACCTAATGTAGATGCGGGGGTGCTTTCCACAGACCACCCAAAAATGCTTATCGACAGTGGATATAATGCAACTACACGTGCACTACCTGCTCTTTTAAAACTAATTAACCGGAAAGCAGATTCTGTTAGCATTGCTTTAAAAAGGCAAGAATTCAAGAGCAAAGAACATCCGCTTATTATTAAAAATATCAATATTCATGGCCTTACCCAACCTCAGGGCCGATATATAAAAAGCGTTCTGAAAGGTAATGAGGATACACTTGGAATAAAAAAAATGGAAACAAGGTATTACCGAGTGGCAACAGATGAAAATATTCACAGCACATATCCTTTAGCATATTATAATGACTCATCAGGCTACTATGATCTTAATTTGACAATAAAAAAAGAGAAACCTTTATCATTAAGTTTTGGAGGAGATTTCTCTAACAGGCCTGTTAGCGAAGGCTTTGTTGGATTAGAGTGGTCTCCTTTCAGAAGGGAAGAAATTAATTTTCAGGCAAATGCCTATTTCGGTAAATTATATACTTCCATACTTAGCTCTGGCAGGGTATATTTTTCTGCTCCCTTCCCTTTCTATATTGACGCTGCTATTATTTATAACAGTTATGACTATTTTACAAGCAGCACCCAGTTTTATATTGATCAAAAACCCCCATACCTTATAACATACGAAGGGTTTGGAAAATTAGAAATGGGAGTTCCCTTAGGAAATAAAACCAAAATTGAATTAGGGGGTATTTATACTAATATAACTAATAACTACTACGAAAACCCCCATGATAATTTTACAACTACCGATACGGCCGATCAAAGTAAGTTTAATGCTTATTCAGCTTATTTTCGGTATGATATGAATTCTCTTAATGCAAAAGAATATGCCAATTCAGGTAACAGGATTATGCTGCAGGGTCAATTTATTGATGGAAGAGAAGATTATGCACCCGGCAACTTAGACTTAGGAATTTCAAACCCCGTTAAAGGCCGATTAAGATACTGGGAGCAGCTAAAAGCGGTTTTCGATAATTATTATTTAGGCAAAGGCTTAATAAGGTTTGGCACTTATTTTGAAGGTGTTTATTCCAATCAAACATTGTTTGATAATTATACGGCAACTATTCTTACAGCGCCTGCATTTCAACCAACACCCGAAAGTATGACCTTGTTTTTGCCTAACTACAGAGCTTTCACCTACGCAGCAGGTGGCCCAAGATTAATTACCAGTTTCAAATCTATTTTCGATTTCAGGTTGGAAGCATATTTGTTTTTACCATATCAATCTATTGTTGAAACAACAACTTATACAGCTACCCTCACCAAGCCCTTTGCTACCAAGCACTACATTGCTATGGCTGCTCTTGTTTACCATTCTCCTATTGGCCCTATGAGTTTAAGCCTGAATTATTTTGATAATACTGTTCCTACAACTATTAAGGTTAGCCCCTTCAGTGTGTTTTTCCATGTAGGCTTTATTATATTTAACGAGAAATCTATTAACTGATTAAAAATAGCCCCTCTGCTATACAATCATTCCCGCCCCAACGGTTTCATTAGTGGCTTCATCAATCAGAATTATGCTGCCAGTATGGCGATTTTTCCGGTAGTTGTCAAAAAAGAGAGGCTGTGTGGTATGAATTGAAACTCTACCAATATCATTTAGCCCTATTTCTGTAGCATTTTCAATGCGATGCAGTGTGTTAATGTTGATTTTATATTGTATATTTTTAATAACACAACGGGCATCCCGGGTTGTATGTTTAATAGCATATTTACCGCCTAACACCATTTTTTTTTCATTCATCCAGCATAGCATGATATCAAACTCTTTGCTACTGACAGGCTGATTGTGTTCTCGCACAAACATATCGCCCCTACTGATGTCAATATCATCTTCGAGTAGTATTGTAACTGACATGCCCGGCTCAGCTTCTTTTAATTCACCATCAGCCGTTTCGATAGATTTTATTTTAGAAACTAATTTAGAAGGCAGTACCATAATAGCATCCCCTTTCTTAAAAATTCCTCCTGCAACTTTACCTGCATAGCCTCTATAGTCATGATGTTTATCACTCTGCGGACGTATTACATATTGAACCGGAAAACGACAATCAATCAGGTTTTCATCTCCTGAAATATGAATATTCTCTAACAGATAAAGCAATGTACCTCCTTCATACCAAGACATGTTTGCAGATTTCTCCACCACATTATCTCCACCTAATGCAGATATGGGAATAAATTGTACATCCACTATTTGCAGCTTGGAAGAAAACTGTTCATACTCGCTACGGATTTTTTCAAACACTTCTTTTTTAAATCCAACCAAATCCATTTTATTAATACAAATAACTACATGCTTTATCCCGATGAGAGATGCAATTAATGAGTGCCTGCGTGTTTGCTCGGTAATACCATGCCGTGCATCAATAAGTATGATGGCAAGGTTAGCGGAAGAAGCTCCGGTAACCATGTTTCGTGTATACTGGATATGCCCGGGCGTATCTGCAATAATAAATTTTCGTTGGGGGGTGGAGAAGTAACGATAAGCTACATCAATCGTTATACCCTGTTCACGCTCGGCGCGTAAGCCATCGGTGAGTAGTGCAAGGTTTACATGCTCTTCTCCTCTTTGGTGACTGGTTCGTTTTCGTACTATTGGAGACATGACTTGTACCGGGGCTGTAGTTTCCA
>Ga0207023_10007_pt1 | contig 72085 bp, 60 predicted proteins | sample Alteio_BWMinCont_47_FD_153464 | JGI IMG/M metagenome (GOLD analysis project Ga0207023, IMG submission 153464) | Enriched cells from forest soil in Barre Woods Harvard Forest LTER site, Petersham, Massachusetts, United States -... | ecosystem: Environmental > Terrestrial > Soil > Temperate forest >... | reverse complement strand
TACCCAATCTACGCTGAAGGGTTTGGGAAAGGATGACGCGCTTTACAAAAAACAATTAAAACATACGCCGGACGGAACAAAGCTTAACCCGGTTTCTTTGACTGGCTTTGATTTGGCTGATTCCGAAGCATTAGGAAAAAAGATTATTGACCTGTACCGCAACTGGAAGCCGGAAAAAGGACACCCTGAAGAAAAGCAGATCGGGACCCTTTACGGGTTTAAGCTGTATATACGGCAGCAGCGGGAAGGCTATGAAGAAAATGGATTGTTCCAGTACCGCCTGCAAAACCATTTGTTTGCGGAAGGGCCTGGCGGGATAAAATACCAGTTAAACGGCGGACACCCAAATGCCGACAATCCGAAAGTGGCGGCGCGGTATTTCCTGAACGCCATTGATAAGGTTGGCGGCTTATCAGATACTTACAAAAAAAAACAGGCTGAACTGGTAAAGGAGATACCCACGCTCAAGGAGTTAAGCCAGAAAACATTTGAGAAAGAAGCGGAATTGGTCGAATTGCGGGTCGAACTGCGGAGGCTGGAAAGCGAGATTTCCGAAAAGATCAGAGAAACTCAGATGAAAGCCGTTCCCGGTGAGAAGGTTGAAGAAAAGACCGAAGATACCCTTGACCATTCTGAAAATTTAAGGCCCTTACGGTTACCATCCATTATGCCCATTGACTATCCCGGCGAGGCTTTAAGCCGTTAATGATCACAAACTTATTTTTCTTTTATGGTGCAGTTTGAACATTTCCGCTGTCCGCTGCACCGCTATACTTTTTCCGTTGTTCCGATCAGGAATTGGGTAGAAAAAGTCTGCGAAGGACGGGTACTCAACCTATTTGCTGGCCAGACTTTACTAAACGTATATGAACTTCGTAATGATCTCCATACCGAAATGCCCGCCCATTACCATTTGGATGCACTTGAATTATTAAGGGGCTGGACAGGCGAAAAGTTCAATACCATTTTGCTTGACCCTCCTTACGCATTCCGTAAGTCGATGGAACTCTACAAGGGACACGTATGCAGCCCGTTTCGCCAGTTGAAAGATGAAATACCGCATTGTTTAGCGCAGAGCGGTATCGTCATCACTTTTGGTTATCACTCAGTTGTTATGGGTAAAAACAGGGGGTTTGACCTTGAAAGAATAGCCCTTCTCAGCCACGGGGGTGCAATCCATGACACCATCGCCAGCGTGGAACGCTACACACTTTAAACCTTTATTTTATGGAAGAACGGCGCAGCCCTCCTTCCATCCCTATAAAAAACAAATTATGCTATGGAAGAAACCCACGAGCAACACAAGTTGCACGGATTCATGCAATGTTTGATCTATCTGTCCATTGCGCTCGAAGCCGCCATATTCGTTTACAAGCAAGCCCCGTTCTGGGGCTTTTTTTATGGCCCGATTGAAAAGCTGAGCCATATCCTTATTTATCAGCAACTGGTGTACAGCAAGCTGGCAACCCTGTTGTTGATTTGCCTGGTCAGCATCGGCACCTTAGCCAAAAAGAAACAAGACCTCGACCCTAAAAAGCATATTGTCTACCCGCTTGCGATAGGGCTGCTTTTGTTTTTTGGCAGTATCATTTATCAGGGAAGGCCGTCCCCCTTTGCCTGTGCTTACACCACATGGTTCAACCTGCTGTACATGGTTTGCTCCCTGGTGGGTGCCGTGATGATCAGCCTTTCGATGGATAACATTTCCAAAATGATCCATTCGGGTTTGGGCAAGGATATATGGAATGTAGAAGGCGAAAGTTTTATGCAGCAGGTAAAGCCTGTCGTTACGCCTTATTCGGTGAATATACCGATGCTGTTTTATTTTAAAGGCAAGGTTAGGGCTGGCTGGATCAATATTGTGAACCCCTTTCGCGGCACGATACTTATTGGAACCCCAGGTTCTGGTAAGACCTGGGGAATTGTAAACCCCTTTATCCGGCAACTGATCGCCAAAGAATTTTGTGCTGCGATTTATGATTATAAGTACCCAGATTTAGGCAAGATCGCTTATTACCATTACTTATTGGCGAAACAGCAGGGCAAATGCAAGAAGCATGAATTTCATGTCATTAACCTGAATGATGTGGAACGTAGCAGGCGCACCAATCCCTGGCGAAGCGATTACCTGCGGACACTGGCGGATGCGTCCGAAGGTGCCGAAGGATTAGTGGAAGCCATGAAGAAAGGCGATAAGAGCGGCGGCAGCGACCAGTTCTTTACCCAATCTGCCATTAATTTCCTGTCCGCCTGCGTCTACTTTTTCAGCAAATACAGTGGCGGCAAATATTCCAGCTTTCCGCATGTCCTGTCATTTTTAAACCATTCCTACGAGGATATTTTCAATACGCTGTTTTCCGAACCGGAACTGGTTTCGTTGTTATCACCCTTTAAAAGCGCTTATGTACAAAAAGCCTTTCCACAATTAGAGGGACAGATCGGTACGCTCAAAATATTCATTTCGAGGCTGGCCACAAAAGAAACGTTTTGGGTCTTTTCGGGCGATGATTTTAACCTCAAAATATCGGATGTAAATTCGCCGGGTATCGTGGTTTTGGCGAATGACCCGAATACACAGAATATCAATTCCGCTTGTTATTCAGTAGTCATGAACCGACTGACCAAGCTGATCAACAGCAAGGGTAATCTCCCTTCGGCTTTGATCATTGACGAAATTCCAACTTTATATACTTACAAAATCGAAAATCTTTTGGCAGTGGCCAGGAGTAATAAGGTGGCTATTTTGATGGGCTTGCAGGAGTTGCCGCAGTTCAATTTGCATTACGGGAAAGATACCGCAGCAACCATCACTTCCGTGGTCGGTAATGTACTGGCGGGTTCGGTACGTAATAAGGAGACTTTAGACTGGCTGGAGCGCTTGTTTGGCAAAAACAAACAAATTGGTGAAAGCCTGTCCATTGACCGCAATAAAACATCCACTTCCCTTCAGGAAAAACTGGAGCCGTTGATCCCCGCAGGCAAAATGGCTTCGCTCAATACAGGTGAAATGGTAGGGCTTATTGCTGCTGATGTACAGGAAACTTATACCGGGCAATTTGATACCTCAGCCATTAACTGCAAGGTCAATTTACCAAAGCAGGAATTGAAGACTGAAGAAGCCGGTTACCGGGAGCTGCCGGTCTATTATGACTTTGGCGGCAGGAAAGAGGAAATATTGCGCGAAAACTTTATGCGCATCAATAAGGAAGTGGAAGTGATCATCGCTTCATTCCGCAAGGCACCTGCCCAGGTGCAGGTTATCCCAAGAGCCAGTATGAGCGCCAACACGACAAGCACTAAATAGCACTGATTTTATGAAGGACGAATTGGTAGGGACACCTGTATTGGTACATCCCGGTTTACAGCATGACCCCGCTCGAAAGCAAAATGAAATCGGGCTGATCCGCATTGCCAGTGTTTTTTGCGATGAATTTCTTGTTGGATTTGCTGACGGAACAAAGGGAGTTTACGCCGCTGATGCGCTGTTGGTTTTGTTGCCCGATGAAGAAATTCACCGGAGAATTGCCGAAACTCCGCCCGGTTTGGCCTGGGACGATATAAAAGCTTTAACAAGGGTCGACCTGATATTGCGCTATGGTTCATCGGATCAGCAAAAAAAGGCGATGGAACTGGCGCGGCAATATAAAAGTGTTTTAGAAAAGTGCCTGGATACGTTGGAAAATCTGATCGCCCTGCAAAAAGGGCAAAACCTTGAACGATGAATAAACTATGCTTGCTGGCCTGTATCTGCTGCCTGCCGTTGCGCCATATAGAACTTACCTCCCCCTTTGGTTACCGCATCCATCCCATAACCGGTAAATATACTTTTCATGCCGGGATTGACCTGCGGGCGCACGATGATACCGTTTTCGCGGTTTTGGCTGGTAAGGTGGAAGCTGCCGGTTACAACCCTTTATTGGGTATCTATATCCGTTTGGCGCATGGTGATTTTGAAAGTACTTACGGCCACCTCTCGCAGCTATTCGTCATGCCGGGAGACAGCGTTGCACCAGGTGGCATTTTGGGCATTAGCGGTGCCACCGGGAGGGTGACCGGCGGGCATTTGCACTTCAGTGTGCAATATCATCACGCCTATATCAACCCGCTTAAATTTTTACTGGCTATTGAAAATAATCTTAACAATAATAATAAGGAGACAACAAAATGAGTCAATTCAAACCACTGTCTGAAAAGATCGCCAACAAAATGATCACAGACCTGAAAACCGGAAATTCGATTTTCCAAAGGCCGAACAACAGTATGAACTCGGCATTGCCTTTTAACATTGAAAGCGGCAACAAGTACACCGGGCCATCCGCGCTGGTATTGCTGATGCAGAAGCGGGACGACCCGCGATGGGCAACATCCAACCAGGCGAACCGTAACCATACCGCTGTAATTAAAGGTTCCACCGGCACCTTTATCAGCTTTATGTCCAGCTATGAAATTCAAAAGGTTTTTGACCAGGATGGCAAGCCGGTATTAAAGGAAAACGGCAACCAGCGCACCGAACGGGTAAAGCTTGACCAGCCAAAGGAGGTGGACGCCTGCCTGTTTAACGGCGAACAACTGCGCAAACTCCCGAAATGGGAAAAGGAGCCATCTTTACTATCACCCGCGGAACGTGCGCAGTTCATCCTTGACAACAGCAAAGCAGTGATCGAACATGGCGGGGACGATATGTTTTATGAGACGCTTACCGATACCATCGTCTTGCCGGAAATGCAACAGTTTGCCAATCCCGAACAATATTATGCCGAGGCAATACATCAACTCGCGCACTGGACATCGGCGGAAAACCGGCTGAACCGCCCGCAACAAAGCAGCATGGATCAGTTATCCCATATCCGCGAAGAATTGCGCACTAACCTGGCTTCGTTGTTTTTGAGCAAGGAACTCAACCTCCCTTATGACCTGAATGACCATGTGGGTTATGTGGCCAGCTGGGGGCAGATATTAAAGGATGAACCCGGCGAATTGTTTAAGGCTGCCGGGGATGCGCAAAAGATCGTGGATCATATCCTGGCTTTCGAGCAAAAACAGGAGATCAAGGAAGATGCAGAAGCGGTGCAGGAAATGGAAAGCGGTCAGGAAACAGGGGCACAGCCGGAGCAGGACACGGTAAAGTATAACACCGATAAGTTAACCAAAGGGGAGGTCATCCCGCACAATGGCACGGAGTTCAAGGTGTTATCAGACCTGAAAAACAAGGCTTACCAGATGCAGGATTTAAGCGATGGCCGCAAGTTTAAGATGGGTATGGATTCCGGCCTGTATGCTTCGCTATTGGAAGCCCGAAATAACTCGCAGGAAATGGTTACTCAACAACAGTTTGAACAGAGCGAAAGGGTGGGTGAAGAAAGAGATTACGAAATAAATAACGATGCTGCGGACGAAATAGATAACAGCTACCAAATGCAGCGATAATTAATAAGAACATGATAAAGCAGATATATAATATACAGGATCTCCCGGTGGGCGACCTGGAACGCATTGGTTTAGCCAAAAACGGCATCGTGATGCTGGATCACGATGATCTGACTGCGCTGTTGTCCGGCAGGCGCACCGATATGTTACGGCTGGAGAATTTAAAGACCGACGGCCTGCAAATCCCCGCATTGGATGCCAAGCTGTCTTTAAAGCCCGATGCCGAAGGTAAGCTGCAATTGTTGCTGCACCCGATTTACCGTGAACCTGAAGTGCCTGCCTTTTTAACAGATACGCAGGCCGAAATGCTGGAAAAGGGCGAGGTGCCTAATTTGCAGCAAATGATCTTTGACGGTGAGGGCAACCCGAGGGAAGTGTTGATTGAATTTGATAAAGATACCAACGAGTTTGTCGTTACCGATACCGAGCGTATCCAGGCCCCCGATGAAATTAATGATATACCGCTAACTGCCGAGCAGAAAAAAAGGTATATGAAAGGCGAGGAAGTAGAAACGCAGGACGGTACAACCATCCAGTATTCGGGAACCGAAAAACAGGGCATCCGTTCGGATAAGCTTGCATTGATCGCTTCGATATTGATTGACGGTGGTATTTCCTATTTGCTTTACAAAGGCTTACATGCCTTGTACGGTAAAAAGCAAGATCAGGAGCATGGTGCCAATTACCAGCAGGCGCTTAAAAACAGGCAAAAAGATGAGATTAAGCAGCAAAGCACTGTGTTGGAACCGGGCGAAGATTTTGATGAGGAAGCTTCGCAATCAATGGGCCGTTGATGCATCCCTATTTAATCCGCCTGGGCGTAAGCCCCGAAGTGCAGGCATATTTTTTCCCTTTTTATAATACCGATGAAACAGGCAATTTATTGTTTGCTTATGGCGATGGCTTTGAGCATTTCGGTTTTGCCTTTCACCGGGTACCGTTGTCTGAAAACTTTTGGGTCGCTGGAAATACCAATTTTTCACAGGTAAGGCAGGTCATCATTTGTTCTTCGGCAATGGCGGCTATTTCCTGGCTGAACAAAAATTACTATTCCCTTTCCAATTCCGAAAACCGGTTATTTCTATCAACCGGGGCGGGGGTTCAATTAGCACATATCCGCTGGATCAATTTGCATTTGAGGGATAGGGACTTTTGCCTGGTCTTTGGCAGGGATATACTCGGACGGATAGCTGATCTGAAACTGGCGGCGGGTATCCGGGGATGGCCGCTGGAGATTTATTTTAATAACGATAAAATTATTGTCGCCTTCCGTTCCCGGACTTTTTCTTTCAGCCAGGAAACCTTTAGCCTCAACGCTTTTGAAAAAGCGGCTGGCTACCGCTTTCATATCCCGACACCGAAGCCTAAAGGTCATGATGACTTTTTTGAGGAACTGAAAGCAAATGCCCGTCTTACCTTTTAATCTTAAAATTTATGGAAATACTCGATCCCCATGACCCGCAGGTCATGGAAATACGGCCTGCAACCATATTTGCCTTTATTAAAGTTTTCCCGTTCATCGTGTGTACGTTGGGCTTCCTGTTTTTAGCCTGGTATATCTTCCCGGCGCTGATCTGGTTAAGCCTGTTCGCACTGGCGATAGCCTGTTACCGCTTTGCCTATATCCGGAAAGTGCGTTATTTAATTACCCCTGAAATCATACGCTTGCAACGGGGTATATTTTTTATCCGCACCGACCAGGTGGAGTTATTTCGTGTGAAGGATTACATTTTAACGCAGTCTTTTTTGTTACAGTTATTCCGCTTAATGGATTTGGAACTGCGTAGCACCGACCCGGTAAATCCCGTGATCTGGCTAAGGGGTATCCCCCGTTCCGACCTCGTGGATGTGCTCCGCAGCCATGTGCAGGAGGCCCGGCAGCATAACAGGATTTACGAGATCAATTAAACTTTTTTGTAAAAAACTTGTCTAATTACTAAATAATTTAGTATATTTATATATGAAAACGGTCATATTTTTCCTGCTGATAACCTTCATTTCCATCGCCTGTCTGGAGGCTGCTTTGGGCGCTAAGCACCCATTGCTGCTGTATGCCATTGGCTTTGGGGTATGGGGATTGTTCGCCTGGTATTGCTCCGTGCGTATGAAGAAGAAGGCGGAAAAGCGTATCCACGAACAACATTTTCGGGAGTTTATGCGCCAGCAATTGCGCAGGCCGCAGCGTTAAGCTAACCTCATTTTTACAAAGCATAAATAATTTTAACAGTACCTTTGCCATTACTAATCGCTGGCAACCCGCCAGCGAATTGTGATAAGGTTTAGGTTGAAAGTCCCCGGCGGCGAGCGCTTTGGGGACTTTCTTTTTTAACGCGTTTTATTATGGCTAACTGGTGTTCCAACAGCGTAGTTTTTCTTGCCGATGAAGAAAAATCGCAGCAGATCCGTGGCCTCTTTACTGAAATACAGGCGAAACAAACCGCAGGCGAAGAATTTCACCTGCCCGATTTTGCTACTGGCGAAGATGGTTTTATGCTGGATATCACATTGGATAACCGCAGCATTCTATTTGAAACAAGGTGGGTGCCGAACCTGGAACTGCTTATGGAGATCGCCGATCACTATGAGGCCGGGTTTGTCAGCAAGTTTTTGGAAATGGCAAATGGTATCTATGGCGAGGCGCGTTACCAGGATCGTACCCTTACGATGGTTAGCCTGGACATAGAGGATTTTAAAGCGATACGTTATGATAAGCAAAAGCAGGGTTATCCCTGCGGCGAAGATGTGTTTGAATATGAAGGCGATTTGCTGGATTATATCCTCGAACAGAAAAAACTTAATAATTTAGGGGTTGAAGTGATCGTGCGTAAAACCGACTACGATGCGGGTCGCTGAGCCCCGCAACTCATGGAAATATTTATACGACCAGGAGCGTATCAAGCTGATCATATTTTTCCCAGTATTGCCGGGTTTTTGACCAGTAATGATATGCTTCCTGCCGGCTGCCTAAAGGGTAAACACCCTCAAGAATATAGGAATGTTCAAATTCATCAAATGGGAATTGATGGCTTGTTTTAGCCAATTCCGCAGCTACATGAGGAAATGCGGATTTTGCTATAAGCAGTTGCGATTTCGCATCATCCCTCTTGTTTAGTTGCAATAGGGCCAAAACTTTCCCGTACATAAACTCAGCAGAATGATCCCCTTCATATTCCATTTCCAGTTCAATGACTTTCTCCGGTTTTTCCTGGCACTGCAAACATTCCAGCAGCAGGTAACGGATACCCTGGTTGTCTGTTGGGTTAACACGTAATAAAAATTCCAGTGCGCGCTCAGCACTATCATAGTCCTTTGACCTAAACAGTTCCTCCCCATAAGCCTGGAATACACGTAATAATGGGCGGTTGTCCATGTGGCTCCAAAGGATTTGATCATAGCCGATTATAAAATCGTCAGGAAACGCCTGTTTCGCGATTTGATGGGCTTTGATGATCAGGGCATTGCCTTCAATGCTTTTATTGCGATTATTAAAAAGCAAGCCCAGGTGTAAAAAGGCATCCATGTGCGCATTGCCACAGGCACGGATGATTTTTTTGAATATCCGCTCCGCTTTAGCCGGGGCCTGGTCCATCAGGTCTACCGCTTCCCAAAACTCCTCTTCATAAGGTTCAATTACCTCCGGATAAACCGTCCGCCAATGTTCCCCAATATCTTTTTGTAAAATAGGCTGATTCATTCCCCTGTTTAAATAGCCACAATAATAGTAAAAATATAAAATGCACAAAGCCATTTTAAGCGATAAATCCTTAACCGTACATTTGCCCTAAAGCAATAATTCTCCCATGATCAAATTATTTGTTGTCGGCTTTCCAAGAGAAATGGATGAAATGCAACTGGCACAACTTTTCGGCCCTTACGGCGACATTAAATTGCTGACCATTGCAAGGGATCAGATCGGTGGAAAGAGCAAAGGCTTTGGCTTTATCCAGATGGATGACAAGGACGCTTACCAGGCTATTGAAGCGTTAAACGGGTACACGTTCGGGGATCGCCAACTGGAAGTGAGAGTAGCCGAAGAAAAGCCTGAACCCGCAAAGCAGCCGCCTGTTCAACGGAAAACAAATTATGTTCCTGTAACAGCAAATAGCCCGGTAAGAAAAAAACGCCCGAGATTATCAAAATGACTTAAGAAGATTCACATCTTCCTGCCTGTGTTTTTGGATAACCTTCCACTATTAACGCTCGCACGGGGAGATGAGACGACCGCGCCAAACTCTGACAGCCGCGAGGCTTTTCATAAGGGCCGGAATTTTCGATAACCTAAACCTTCGCCTTTTCAAAGGCATCAAATAGTCGTATAGGCGGAATCGTATTCAGGGTTTGATGGTAGTTTTCAGCGCCATTTGTAATTGCAATTGCCTTTACAATTTGTTGCCAAAGTTGTTCGACAACTGCAGTGCCCAGGAATGCGTCTGCCAGTTGCCGGGGTGCAACATTATGGCGGATGCGGTAGACTACGCCATTACAGATGATCGCAGCCCCTTCATATACAGATGATCTGAAATAGCCGGCTTGCGGTGATAATGGTGCCGTAGAAAGTTGAAATGGCTTTAAATGATCCCATATAATTTGCTGGTTCCAATTCGATTTGGCCCACTTTTTTAATCCGCCTGGTAATGAAGGCATCATCCTGTAACGGCCTTTACCCTTTTTCTGTGGGAAGTGCTGTTTTAGTGTTTGATAAAGGCTGTCCCGGTGATTATTTTTAAAAGAATTTTTTTCAAGGTCGTCAAAGCTTAGGAAGGTCGTTTGTTGATGACGGCCCCATTTTGGTCTTTTTTGCACGGGCCGAAAATTTATAGGTTCCAGAAATAAACGGAGCATGTCCGCGCCAAAGGCTTCTATCTTCTCTTTGAAAATCTCCTTGTTTGCAATAACAATGACAACTTTTGGCTTATCATATTCGTCGCTTAAATTATTGGTCACATGCAAATTGATGTCCGGGCTATCTTCATTATAAGCCAAAGTAAAGTGCATAGTTTTAGGTAGCTCCCGATCAAAAAGTCCCTTAAATCGAAAAGAAATACAATAAGGCTGAAACCAAATAAAATCCCCTCCCCCGAATGAAATTCTCCTTAAATCCTCCATCATTAAAAAACTATTATTGGTCTTTGCTGTCGATAAATACTTGAAAATTAATATTGCATCGGCAAACAGCTTTTTCTCAATTTGATTATCCAGGCAGCATTAATCATGTTTAAAAAAAGTAATCACGCTATTAAATCTTTGCATAAAGTTAAGGTTGATGGGGAATAAATATCGTACTGTCTGTCAAATAAATTGCTTTTCTCATTTCGCTATAAATCACCTATATTGCCTAAAAATTCAGCCAATCCCTGGATAAACCACTTTAAACCTTTTAAGTCCTTATCGTAACAATGAACCAGCAAATCAGGTCGATACTTATTGAACAGGCACGCAAAGGACAACCTATTGCCTACGGCGACCTCGGGCTTCCCCATGACACCATTGCTGAACGGAATATATTAAGCAAGGCACTTTATGAAATTTCAAAATTCGAGCATGATCATCACCGGCCGCTTTTAAGTTCAATGGCAATGTATGCGGGCTTTACAGATCACGGGCCGGGTTTTTATGAACTGGCTGAACTATTTGGCTTTGGGAGCAAAAAGAAATTGACCGATGATTTGTTTGCCTTTATGCAAATGAACGCTTGTAAAGATTTTTGGCAAAATGATGACAACTACCGCTTATATAAGGATGTAAATAAACCACTTCCTGTTTATGACTATCCCTTCTTTACGATAGATGAAATAACCTTTCTGCATACCTGGGGCGGACGGGTTTATCACAAAACCGATGAACAGCATTTGGCCGCAAAGAATTTTATCATGAGTGGTCCCGGAAGAAAAACTGTTTATTGGTCAGATAATTTAGTGAAATTATTGCCTGGCTTTGAAACATTTAATTGGCGCATGTGGAGCCAAAAGGGATGGGAAGATACTCCCGAAGGAAAAATAAGGGTTGCGCGGTTTAAGACTTACACCTGGGCAAGGATTTATAGGAAAGGAGATGCCTATAAAGATATTTTTTTTACGGTGGGTGTAGATGGCAGCAAACAGGAACTTGTTTATAAACTGGACTATTATTTTGAAGGTAATTCAAAGTTAAGTGCAGCGCAAAAAGATCTTATCAATAAGAACATTCCAAAAGAGCTAAGGTGGAAATCTATCCCGATGATCGACCTGCAAGATTATGATTGGAATAAGCTGATGGAAATTTCGCGCATATTCATTGCCGAAAATGTACATGTATATGATAAACTCATAGCATTAGCATGGGGGGATCTAAAACCCGAGGAAGCATTTAATAACCTGCTGCGGAAAAAAGAAAAACCGGCCGGGGGCGTTGATCATCTGCCGCCAATTAATCCTTCATTTAAAGGTACAGAGATTGATTTTGCAGATCAGGCTATTGAACTTAAAGAGATCGGTAACGCAGGAGAGGAATTGGTTAAGCAATATGAAAAAAACTGGTTGACTGCTATTGGTAAGCCCGATTTGGCAGACCAGGTAGAAATTGTATTGGACGGTATGGGTTATGATATTAAGTCATTTACCGCAAGCGGTGATCCAAAAAGTATAGAGGTTAAAACGACCACCGGGAATGAGTTAACCCCATTTCATTATACCATAAATGAATATTTGTTTGCTGAAAAGCATCCTGATAATTATCTTATTTATAGGCTTTACAATTTTGATGATGAAATGAATACGGCGGACTTTTATGTTATTGAAGAACCCCTTAAGGATTTATTATTTCAGCCCGTTGTATATAAGGCTTACTATCGCAAAGTAAATGCGCCCCAAACCGAAGTTGTAATACTTTAAACGCCAAATATCATGGAAAATGCGGAAGATTTATTATCGGTGATTAGGTGGAACTATTCATTATTATATGACTGGTTAATAGAAAATGGCATCTCATCCGTGGAAAAGGATAAAACTGAAAATACCCGCTGGACGAGTTATGACGATGAAAAATATTTAGAATACAAGGCGGAAATTCAGAAAATGCCTTATCCTGAAAATGCAACGTTGGAACAAATGCGCCATGTGGCCAGGCTGGTTGTGTATGGCTTATTTGAAAGGCACTTTACGCAAAAGGCCGGGGAGTTTTTATTAGGGCATCTTGGCCGGCACATCGAGGATATGGCTGATAAAATAAATCAACGCACCGAAAATGAAAATTTTCAGGAGGATGTGTTTGACAGTTCCAGCCAGGTCTATAGAAATGACCAGAGCTATTTTGAAGCGGCAGCACGGATTTATGGCGAAGTCTTTATTGATAATGAAAGAAATATTGGCGGACAGGTAGCTTTGGCGGATACCAACTGGGAGATTCAAAAACTAAATACCAATGCAAACAAAACACTTTTCAGGAAAGCACGGCTGTTAAATTTAAGTGAAGTTGATGAACCAGAAAACCTGTTTCAGCTAACCTATAATAATCAAATATCCATCACTTCAATCACTATAAAATAATGTCGTGGACAGCAGAAATCGTGATTAACAACACAACGCCCTACAAATGCCCCTTTAAGATTAAAAAAGGGCAGATTTTTGAAAATAAAAAAATGGGGACCGGCCTTCAAAATGTTGCCGCTATCCGGGATTACTTTTTTGAAATACCGGCAAATACAAAAAAGGCGGTGAGTATCGAAGTACTCTGTATAAATCAGCATCTGCGGCCACCTTCCGGGCAACTAAACCTAACTAATTTACAGGTAACGGGAAACTTTCTTAGCCAAAACGAACTTTGGGAACTTATGAATAATAATATTGACGGAATATGACAGAAGATATTACACCAGCCTCAGATGATCTTGAGATTTACATTAGCTATGAACGCTTAAACGCCAGGGATCTTGGCCAATATCTTACCGGGCTTTCATTCATTGCAAATAAAATTGCTGACGATTACTTTATAAGGTTTAACAATCCGGAGTATGAGGGTAAAGAACTCCCTACGCTTGAAATTGAATCTGTCGACACCGGCAATTCCATTAAAATGAAATTAAAGGAGGGTTGGAAACCGTCGACTAAAGTTGAAGATGGTGATTTCGTTATTTACGTACCCAAAATGCTCGGCGTTCCTTTATTGGTAGCTGCTTCACTGGTTACAGCCGCGATTGCCTATCAGGAATGGGAAAAAAACGCGATTGAGATTAATATAGATAAGATTGAACTCCAACTCAAGCAGCACGAATTAAATAAGGTATTGGGTTCCGATGTCGATAAACATGAAGATTTCAGAACTTCTGTGGCTAATTACATTGACAATAAAATACCGGAAATTAAACCTGTGCTGTTAGATACGGTAAAATCTATTGTGGGAAACCCCGATATAAAGCAATTTAAAGTGAACAATATTGAAATTAAAGTTACTTTAAGCAAATAATTTCGGAAGCATAACTATACTGCTGATCAAGTTTGACAGGTTTAGGCCGGAAAGCCAATTTAGATTATTTTTCTATTTGACCAGCTTCTTTGCCATTTTTAAAACCCTTTTTTGGCCGTTTCCCCGATTTAATCGGGGCCGGGCTTTCCGTTCCAATCTTTTGCAAAGGATTTCCACTGCAATCCCTAACGGTACACAATTAAGTATTCCTGTATCTATCTGACATTTCTTTAGGACTTAGTATTTCCCACCTTTTAGTTTTTATATCCACAACCAGATATACCTCATTCGGCCGCTTTTCATCATTAATATTTTCTTCAGGTGCATACTTGTGGCAATTCTGATACATTAATTCTAAGCTTTGAAACATACCTTCCAGCATTTCAGGAATATCTTCATCCTTAACTTTATTGCTAAACAATACATTAACTAAGGCGCCTGTATGCAATCGTGCCTTTAGAGAAATTGAGAAAGATTGGTCATAGTTTTTTGATAATTTATTTGGAGATTGATCTGAGGCAATAAGTTGAGTTTTGATTTGCCTGCGTTTAGCCAAATATTCTTTGAGATGCTTCTTTAATGTTTGGTAAGCATCTTTTCCGGCTTCTTCAAAAAATGATTTAAAAAACAACCCGGTAACGGTGACCACAAACGTTGTTGGAATGATCCATTCATTGGCGGCCCAAAGTTCATTTTCAGTACGAATACCTTTGATAGGCATATTATCGGTACTGAGGCCAACTATCTCGGTTGCATACGGGTCGTCAATATCGTGTGGCCAACTGATTATAACTGCTTCCGTCATGGTTAAGCTCTTTGTTTCATTTACTGTAAATTTATTAAAAAGATTGAGTAATAGGCTTTGAATGCAATTTTGGGAAGTGCTTGATTTGCATTTGGAGCCGCGCCTACCACCACTTCGGCGTTCCCACCCCGGTAATTATTTTAATTGAACCTTTCATTGTTTCCATTTCACCATCAGTTTTTAAAAATGCAAAGCTAAAGCGCCTGCCTTGATGCTGTAAAGGGTATATGAACCCCGGCGAGCCGGGGCCCTTGACAGCCCGGCAGCCCCTTTTTAATCCTGCATTTAAAAACTAATAGTTATGATTATGGAAACATTACCTTTAAATCTTGAATCAAAAAATGAAATTATTACCTATCGTGATGAACAGCATCTGGTGAAATACGAGCATGGGATAATAGATGAATTGCTCAGTGCGATTGATAATACTAATCTGGAAAAACTTTCCTGGTTTAGCAAGTTTGGCGATAGGATCAGGTGCATCACCATGAACGTCCATGCTTACCGCAAAGGGCTGGAATTCGGGTTTACCGAAATTGCTTTTGACCAATATGGCTGGTTTAAAAGACCGGAATTTCTCGATAAGGAAGATATTAAGTTGGGTACTTCTGATCGCTATGGCGAGTATAGTGTAATTACTTTAGGCAGAGGAGAAAACCATGTCTGGACTTATGCACTTCATTACAGTTTCGGAACAGCTGGCGGCGGCTCTGCCTTATCTGTTTATGACAAACCATTTAAAAGCCGTGAAGATGCGTTGACCTTTGCGCTTAAGGAATTGAAAGATATGATGACGGAAAAAATTGGCAATATTGATACTACAAATTATAAACAACCGATCATATTGGCGACATTAAGGGCTATTGATAAAGTGCTGGTAAGTAGGATTCAATTAGCTTTGTTTTAAAGCTAATTCAATTTTTCAGTTATTTTGCTAACGATAACCCCGGTAAAGCCTTTTCCGTTCCCAATCCCCGCTTCTCATTTCCATTGCTATCCGGTCTGTTATCCAAGCATGGTATTCTACATATTTATATTGATCGGGTAACTCAGCTATCGCATTATAAACAAACTGAAAATCTTTTGCACGGAAATCAGCCCAAATTTGCCTTTCTCCGGTATGACTAAATGAGTTATTAGTCCAGTCACACTTTTTGAAAACTTCAATGTCACCATGAATCTGTAACCAATACCGAATCAAATGGCCGTAATGAGCTGGTAACCGGTTTCTTGTGATATTCCATATCAAACTTAGCATTTTGCCATTTTTGCCATAATCAACAATTAACTTTTCCAATGTCCGAACCGCAGCGAGTTGAAACTCATCTGACAATTGAACAAAAAACACAAAAGCAAAATCGTTGATACCGAAGCTGTAACCATCTACAAGAAGTAACTTTACGAGTGTATCATAAACCAATTTTTCCGCTTCCGGAAACTCCCATATTTTGTTGAGTAATGCCCTTGGAGAAGAATAATGCTCCTTATAAATTTCCAATCGATAATCTATATACTCATTAAAAAAATTGACATCTTTTTCTATAAGGTAAAATAACTCGCCACCTCTTGGGTCGAATTCATTGTTGATTTTTTCCTGCAACAAAAATAACCGTTTGGCAACTTCTAAATATTGATCCCGGATAAGGGAATAATGTTCGAAGAAAAAATATTCAACCTTAAATACGTATTCATTATTTGCCGCGTACTTCGCCATCAATACCTCGCAAATATCTTTGATTGTACCGGGTGCTACTTTTTCATAGCGGTCAAAATTTTGCAGACGAAGTGTGTAATAGTTGCTGGCGTTCTTAAAATCATCAAGCAACTGAAGTATCAAGCTTTCCGTAATGAAGGTTTCAGGCAGGCACTCCCAATATCTTTCCAACCAGTCTTGCTGATATTTAAAATCAGTTTGCTTAATGAGATTATACAATCTTTGATGATCGATAGTATCCAGTTGAAAAAGTGTATTAAATAGCCGCCCGGGAATCAAATTCAGGATATTTTCATGTTGAAGATAATAATCTAATATCCTGTAACCAAGTTCAACATTATGAGTAAACGAATTCTCAATAACCACTGTAAAGCCAAAAGTGATATTTGCCTTATGCCAATATTTAAAGTTTATATATTCATCTACCGAATTATAAATAGCTATAAATTCTTCAGTTTTGGTAACCGGCAATTTTTCATTTAAAAAGTGAAGCTGCACTTCAGCCTGTTTATGATAATCATGATATTCACTAAAGCGTTTTCTTTTTTCATTTCTCTCCAGGGCAAGTACACTAAAGATTTTATAATTTTTACTATGAAATCGTCTCTGAATAGATTTGAGTTCCGGAATAATTTCAATTTTTTGGTCGGTTAGTAGATTAATATATTCCTGCACAAAGTAGCAATCACCGAAATTAGTTGGTTTTAAACGTGATTTGATAATGGCTGTTATTTGTATTTGGTCAGCATTTAAGTAAATAAATGTTTCTCTCCCGCGTGAATCAAGGTATTCGATCAGAATGTCAAAACAGATTTCCTTATCATTATCGTACTGTTCTAAAATGTCTTTCCAAAAGTTCTGCCTAAGCTGGTCAAAGCGTTCCTTAAACACTGTTTTGCCATTCCGCGTTTCATAAAGTTCATAATTGAACCCGGTGTTCAAAAAAACGTGCTGGAAAACATAATAAAAAATCAACTTATAGGCTGGACTGTCATTTAAATGATTTTTAAGAAAATTATAAGCAGCTATTTGCTTTTCATAATTATCACGAACATCATCACCAGTGGCATAAAGAGGTGCCTTTAAATGGCTTATCAATACATTTAACAGTGGCCGTTGTTTATGAATATATTGTATGGCTAATCCTAATGCGATCTGAAAATTATTTAAGTTTTCTTTATAAAATGGTTCGAGTAATCGTAATACATGATCGTGATTATCCGGCTGATTGCCCCTCTTGGTGTTAATTTCAGGAAAATCCTCGGCGGAGGGTTCTGCTATTGTTGTTAACTGGCTGATAAATAGGAATAGCTTTTGGGGTAAAAATGGCCCAAAGACATCAAAGAATGCAAACGTGTCCGTCGAATTCCCTTGCACTCTTTGCAAATAGTTTAGCAAATAATCCGGGTTAGTCCCAATTACACTCTCAGTACCAAAGGTGTTAATTGCCGGTAGAAAGGTATCCCGGATTCTCCATTGGTAGCGTTGGAAATAGTTTAATAATAATTGTCCTGTGCTTAAAACTTTAAGGCGAAAAAAGGCGAGATAAAAAAAATATGTCCCCATAACCTGATCGCCAATTTTAACGATGCTTGTGAAATTCACATCAACCAATTCAAGACTTTCAAGCATTTGTACCCTTTGGTTGAAATCATCCATGGATATACCGAAATCAGTTATTATATCCAATTCCTGCTGTTCGTCACGATCTATGGTTTGAAAAAACGATAACAATCCAAGCACCTGTATAGTTAAAGTATCCTTAAATAGTGATTGATCATTTATGATACTTTGGAAATAGGCATCGTATATACTGGTTACATCTTTTAATAAGTCAGAATTTTGATTATGTTTAATCACATCAGCGGCCATTATTGCTAACCTTGCATTTCCCTGGCTTATCTCAATGATTCGATTCCTAAGCCCATAATCTTCTACAATAAACGGGAAGGCGAGTAATATCTGATTTATGGTATCATCATTCAGGCGGCCGATAAATACATTCTGAAATTTAGTTTCCCCTAATATTTTTTCGACATCAGCCTTGGCATAATCTCTTACGGTTAAAATAATTTTAACTTTTATATCACTTTCAATAGTCCGATACAATACGGACAAAACATTTTCAAGTTGACGGTTAGCATCATCTATTAAAATTATATAAGATTGTTTAGGAACTAAGAAGGTGAGCAGGTCTTCTATTATGGATTCTGGTTTTGACAAGATAAAATAAGCCTTATAACTTTCATTTTCAGCTATGAAATTGTCCATTGCCTGTATTGCTAACCTTGATTTCCCCACACCTGCAGGTCCCGACACCAAAGCAATATTGTTCGTATTGAGCGTATTTTTTAAATACGCCAATTCATGAGCCCGCCCGAATAATTCATTATTCAGGGGTGTACTGACGTGGTTATTTCCGTAATGATTGATAAAATCCTCTTTGGTTAAAACCTGGCCCGTTTCAAAAGGTACATTCCATAAATCGCGTGCATAAACTTTATCTACACTATAAAAGAAATCAACCAAAGTCAATAATGGGATAAGGGTAAGTGGAATATTGTATGGTGCAACGATTTGATTAAGTTCTTCTCTTAAAGGCAGGTCTACCGAACTGTTACAACAGAGGACAATGCACCTTACTTGTTTTGCAGTTATTCCCAGGTTAGCAAATTCAAGGCAGCTATTCAAATCACCTTTTAATTTGTTTGCAAAGTTTGTTTTATCAAGCCGGTCATGGGTTGTTACTTCCGCAATAACATAAGTATTATCTGCCTGTACAAGATAAGTATCGGGCTTGCCGGGTTTAGTTTTATTCTTGTCACCCATAGTTCCAGGGCTATGCAATTCCCCGCCATAATTTTTTAAAAGGTAACGATTGCATACTTCCTGAAATTCGCCCTGCTCAATGCCATACAACTCCTGCTTAATCATTAACTGTTTACTCATCTATTATTTCGTTGATTTAAAGAGATAAATTTATGATTAATAAACCATTGATTTTGAAGTGCCGAATTGGTAGTGCCCCGTTGCTGATTGCCTTTCTGTCATTGTTGTTTTAAAGCTTGTTTTCTTTTTTCCTGCCTGAAAAAAAATCACAATACCTTATTTAGCTTAAATACAAGTAGACGATTTATTTCAAATTCTTCAACAACATACTACTGTTAGTTCATTACTTGAAATCCGTATTTTTGCACCAATGGCAATTTTTATTGCTCTACTAACGATAGTTTACTACTCGTTAGGGATTTGGGTTACATCGATCCAGATTTACCGTGAGGTTAAGAGAAGGAAAGAAAGGTAGGTTTTAAAACCCCCTCTGAGGTGATGCTCAGTTAATCGCCAGATAAACCAAACTGCCTACGTGGAAAGTTTTTTAGGGGCGTTGCGCAAGATGGACGCCCCATTTTTATAAACCACAGTATATTCCTGGCTGAAAAAAAATAAAAGTTCTGCTTTTCTACAAATGGAAAATGAACAAGACTCAGAAAAAAAACAAATGCAAATGGCTCTTTTTAAACAAAGGGGCCTTGATGCTTATTTGAACCGTGATCTCTCAAAATTTCAGGAGCGGTTCGAGACATTACAACTACTGTTGGATAAACCTGCTAACAATGATAATTATGAGCAGGCGTTCGGTATATTCTATGATATCATTGATGCCGTACCCCTACTTTATAACGAGCTAAACGGTTCTGACATTTTCAGAGCGCAAACGAACAAGCCCAATGAATTATTCAATTCCCAATCAAGAATATCCTATAATAAAACCAACCCCAAGCTTATTGGTCCTGGTAAATTTAATGTTTGGTATGAACCCATGTTTTATGGTTGCCTTCCATACAGACCTGTAAATGATAACGAATACTTGCCGCCCTATTTGACTGCCACTTTTGAGACTTGTAAAGAATTAAAAAGCAGGACAATTCCATTGCAGGATTTTACGATAGGTCAATGGAAAAATAAATCCCCGTTTCACGTTATTAATTTATGTTTTGACGACTTTCATTTAGCGCACAATTATGAATTAAAAAGAGCAAATGATGAATATGTTAAAAACCTCACAGCAAATTTAAGCAGCCCAGCGGGAGATTTTGTGCATCAACTTTTTAAGTATTATTCAGAATTATGCCGAACCGGCAGCAATGAAGGTTCTTATTATATTTTAACAGCCTTGTTCAATGCTATACGGCAATATTATGGTAATGAAAATGCAGAAGTTAATGGCTTAATTAGTTGCAGCGCTGCTACTGATGGTGTAGGTTTGAATATTGTTTTAACTCCAGCAGCTGTCAATAAGTATTTATATTTGAATGCGGCCTTTATGTACCGGTTCTTTTTAGTGCAACCTGAAGCACAAAAATACGCTGCTTATCCTTGCAGTGAAATAATTCTAAATCATCAGAAAATAGACGATTTCAATTTTTCATTTAAGGAGTATTTAGTTCCGGCAGAGCGGTTTTTAAAAAGGATGAATTTATAATTTGCTATCGCGATTTTTAGGCATATATATTATGACTTGTTTTTAACTATTATGTTAAGTAGTAAAAGCAGAATTGTGGAGTGCCCAATTTGAAACAACCGATAATTAATGGCAAAGTGGTTAATTATCAGCGGGATAAAATTTGAGGTTTGAAACCTTAAATTCTTAATAATCGTTTCAAGTCAGGCAAAAAACGGTTCCAAGATATTCCTCTATCCGCTACTTAAGGAAACGTACATAATTGTAGGTTTCCTTTTTTTATGCAGTTAACTTTTTGATTATCAGAAAAATACAAACTTATTTCAACCCCGAAAAAGGTGTTCGATGTTTTAACGAAGATTTTGTTAAACTTTTTTGTTCGTAAAAAAAGTGCCCTGAGATTATCTAATTGACGTTTTAGGTGTTCGACTCCCGTAGGGCCATTATTCGCCGGGCATTTCGTTATTTGCTGCGCTTTTAAAGCTATATAATTGCGAATAAGCAACATACGATGGGTAAATATGTTCGAAGTATAACCTGTTAAATATTCCGTGGTGCAGATAACTTACATGCTTTGTTTCATCGTGGGTCAGCTTGATCCCGCGCTTAGCCATGGTGAACAATTCATCGAGCTTATATTTCTCCTTTAGCCGCATCGTCTCTTTTGTGCTCATCCATTCCGCAGTCATTCCGTAGTCGCTGAATAGTTTCATAAACGCTTCCACCTCTACTACAAAATAAAGTTTGACACGTGTAAACATCAGATCGAAAATAAACTCCCTGGGAAACGGCAAAACAAATAGTGGTTTATGCAGCGACTTTAAGATCGAGACATAATCGACCAAAAAATAAGGCCCGCCATGTTGCTTGGCCAATCCTTCCAGGATGATATGCCCTCCGGCCCTAAATTGTCCTTTATACATTCCGATATGCAGGCAACCATCAATATTTTCGTAAGCCCAGGTGCCGTTTTCCTGTAGCTTGTCATACATGACAGCGAGCCGGTCATCGAACAGCGGTGTTTCTTCTTTCGGTGTTATGATATTGACCTGCCTGCCTTGTTCATCTTCACCTTTATCGTTTTTCAGAATTTCCAAAGTAGATAACGTCTTTTCGTATTGTTTGAGGTTCCGTTCTAATTGTTCCAGCGCTTTCGGATCACCTTTAAATTCACCGATGACCTCTTCCATCGTTTTTTCTTTAGCCATCAGGTCATCTAACACATGCAGTATTCGATGGTTTACCTCTCCTTCCTTTACCTCCACAACTTCCAATCCTTTACCGGCTTTCATGATCAGGAGATCACCGGTCTGAATATAAGCGGACAGATCGGTGATCAACGCAAAATCAGCCTCATTTTCGTTGTATTTATCTGCCGCAGCCACGACCGAGGCGATGTTCGTTTTCATCAGGCGTTTCTCACCTTCTGTGCCTTGGAAGAGCCGACGAGCTATGTATAGCTGACCCCCGATCATCGACCAGGCAATCGTATCGATCAGGTGACGGAGCATTCTTTCCTCGATCTCAATGGTAGCCAAACGTTTTTTTTGATTTTTGACGGCCCGTTTTTCCGGAGATGATTTCGCTGTTCTGATCTTGTCCTTCAGCCCATCGGTTTCATTTTCGAGCAGCAGCAAATGGGCAAGAATCTTCTTTTGAGCCTGTTTCCATCCCGCATGAACGTTAGCAGTAAACAGCTTAAAATGTTTTTTGTGATATTCGGCTATCGGTGTATCGCCCATCGGATAGACCTCCAGTGTTTTGTTTAATCCATATTCTCCCACCAGGTCCGCTATTTCCTTTAGCTGCTTTTCAAAAGTCTCCCAATCGGAAGCGGTTGACAAATGTTCGTTCCTTTCCGCGTCCAGTATAGCAATCGCTTCGGTCAAGCTATGCGAACCCGTTTGCTTGAGGATCTCGGCTTCGTAAGCAGCAGAAAGCGGCGTAACAATGCCGTTGTTTTTGGCATTCAAAAGATAACGTACACCGTCAAGCCCCTGGTCACCAGCAGCACTTAATATGGATTGGATAGCCTGCATCGATAATACCTGAGGTATCAACGGAGAAATGTTCTGCCTGATCTGAGTATACAAGACTTGGCCGATACCTTCAAAGTTGTTGATGCTCTTAACCTGAACGGTGTCCGGGCCGGGATTCGGCAGCTCCCGGTAAATTTTGGTTTTATCTTTTTGCCTGGTTTCCCTGCGCCAAAGCATATTCTTTGCCTCCGCCAATGAAGTGCCGCCCTCAAGAACTAAGATCACAGCGTTGACTCGTGCGCCATTTAGCTCCACCGGCACAAGTGTCGGTGCGCCATGACGCGACCGGCTGGTTCGTGCATATTCAATAGGAAATGGGGTCAGGCAATTTTTACGATCAACGATCAAATGCTCGATCTCGTCGCCTGGATCATTAATCAGCGACCCATACGCCAGAATACCAATGGATGAAGACATAGGAAAAAGGTTTTTTGAATGATGGTGTAAGTTAGGTATTTCTTGTAGAACCAATTTAAACTAGATAGTGGCTCAAAATAAGTCTATTTTGTTTACTGTAAATTTCATATGGTTCCGTGGCCATTTACAATTTGGTTGTTTGCATGATTGTAAATCATTTGAATATAATACTATATAGATATTGTACTTTTGATTAATACCAAACCTAATCTGTCAATTATGTACCTGGAAAAATTTACTATCCAGAATTTTCGGTCTATCCAATACTTGGTTGTCACTTTTAATAATGGGGTTAATATCATTGTCGGTGAAAACAATTCAGGTAAAAGTGCGGTGATTGACGCCTTGCGAATTTGTTTGAGTCAAGGAAAGCAGTGGCGTGATATAGGCATCCGGAATGAAGAGGATTTTCATATAATAGACTCTAAGATATCTGATGACGTAGCGCCGATCGAATTCGGCATGCAATTTAAAATCGAAAATGACGAAGACCGTCATTTCTTTAATTCAATGGTCTGGCAAAACCCGGTCGATGTCAATGACCAGAACATCCAGCTACATTTCCGCTATTACTTAGTTACAAACCCGAAAGGCTTGAAAAACTTAAAGTGGAAGATTTGGGGCGGGAACCTTGAGGGCAATGTACCTGACAGTAACGAATTACAGCTCATTTTTTACACCTATTTAGCGCCGCTGCGCAATGCAGAAATGGAGTTAAAGCCATACGCGAGGGAGAACAAAGTAACTTCCCTTTTTCGCGAACTGACCAAATATCAAACAATGGTAGACGGTGAGTTAGTCGATAAAGCACTTTCTAAAGACGAAAAAGAATCGCTGGCTGGTAAACTACAGACAGTGATCGAGGCTGAAGGCTGGTCGGACCTAATTAAGACCGGCGAAAAATTCCTGAATGACCATTTGGAGTTGGCAGACATTCGCAACAAAAGTTCGAAAGTTCATTTAAAACTAATTGAATATCAATATGATAATATTATAAAGGGGATGCTAACCCGCAAACCGGTCTATCACCCTGATTTGCTTGTCGGCGAGGATGCCGCCAAGCAGCGCTTTTTTGATGTAAGTCAAAATGGACTGGGGGAGAATAACCTGATCTACGCATCAGCGGTATTAGGCGACCTGAAAAATCGACGTGATGAAAAAAAAGAACATTACTACGCTTTACTGATCGAAGAACCGGAGGCCCATTTACATCCACAGCGGCAAAATACTTTTTTTAATTATTTAAACAACCTACAGGATCTGGGTATCCAGATCTTTATAACGTCGCATTCCCCGACCATTACCGCAAAATCAAAACCTGAACCACCTGATTGTGCTGCAAAAGCAGCCCAAAGTAACAACTACGTTTACGATCCGCCGATCATCGCTTTCAGACAAGAACAAATCTTTTTTGCGTAAATTCCTAGATGTAACGAAATCGCAGTTGTTTTTTTCCAACGGGACGATCCTTGTAGAGGGCATAAGTGAAGCTCTGCTAATGCCAGTATTCGCAAAAATGGTCCGGGAGGAATTTGATCTCGACCGAAACGGCATTGAAGTAGTTAACGTAAGTGGTGTCGCGTTCGAGCCTTTTGCGAAGCTTTACAATGCTGCATCAGCAGAGGAACGGCTGCCATCTAAATGCGTACTGTTGACCGATAATGATCAGGGCCAAATAAATCATACCCACTTCGTTGACGCGGCCACAGGAGTAAATATCGCTATCGCCAAGCAAATATTCCGCGATCTGGCCGTTGCAGGCGTGATCGACCAAAACAATCGGGCGTATTTTGTGGCGCCCTTCCCAGCACTGAACCTAGGCATTCATGCTCAGTTCGAGCCGCATATTAGCCAAGTGCTAAAAGACCGGACGGTAGCGGTTGCGCCACGCGCCTTACTTGCTGCAGCAATGATCGGAGGGAACCTGCATGTCGAACTTTCAAATTATACGTTCGAGTATGAACTGATTTGCGCTGGCGAACCTAACTGGCGTATGGTATTGGGTGTCTATAAGCAGATGCACCCTCAAACAAAATTCTTTGACAGTTCGCATACGCTGCATGCCCGAGCTTTCCAATTCCTGGAGAAGCTGGACAGTAACAAGGATAAATCGATACTTGCGGAAAACCTCGCTTACCTGTTGGAAAAGCGATATCAGCGGACGGCTTTTAAAGTGCCGGCCTACATTATTCGCGCAATAAATCACATCCTTAACTAATAGCTATGTTCGAGCACTTATCCGATAAACAGCGAGTTATTCTTAATGTAGATGAAGGATGTTTTGTGGTGAAAGCCTGCCCGGGAAGCGGAAAGACATATTCGGTGGCGGCGAGAATTGCCCGTTTATTAACGAAGGAACAGTTTTCTGGAGCCGGTATAGCGGCCCTTTCATTTACAAATGTCGCCTGCGAGGAAATTAGCCAAAAATTAAAAGAAGATTTTAACTATCCACATAGGCTTGCTTACCCTAATTTTATAGGGACACTAGACAGTTTTTTTAACAACTATGTTTTTCTCCCTTACGGCCAGCTGGTAATGGAATGTGCAAAGCGGCCACAGTTGGTTGGCGATCCGCACAGTGCCTGGACTAAGGCTAAAGGCAGTAAAAAGTATCGCAACGCTAACGGTAGGCAGGTCTGTTATGAAGCAGATCCAGATTATTATTTTGATTGCACATCGTTTAACCTGGCCGGGGAAATCATTCCAATCGTGGCTGAGCGTGAGTTTCATTTTTCCTTTAAAAACTATTTTAAACTTAATGGCGACCGCTATAAAGTTATTCAAGAGCTGATAGATGCTAAATGGGCGAATTTCAAATTGGGTTTCGCCAATCAATCGGATGCCAATTACCTTTCATTGCAAGTTTTGCTAAAATACCCGCTAATTGTTCAAACGCTGGCGCGAAAGTTTAAATATATCATTGTTGATGAGGCGCAGGACACCAACGAAGTCCAAATGCGACTGATCGAACTCTTGAATGAAAATGGCGCTAAAAACGTCATGCTTATCGGTGATCGTGATCAATCAATATTCGAATGGAACCATGCAGACCCAGGTCTATTTGATAAAAAATTTCAAGAATGGCCTGGCATAGAATTGAACGAGAACAGGCGGAGTTCACAGCTGATTTGTAATTTCAGTCAGCCATTATCGAGTTTTGAACGTTTCTTTGCCGTTGACAAAAAAGTAGCCTCTTGGGATTTTCAGCCGAGAGTATTGGGATATGACCGGCTGGCGGCTGGTGTAACAACGGTCAGCTTTGACCGCGTAATGCAGCAGTTTATGGGTTGTTGCGAGGAAAATGATATTCATGTGTGCAGGGAAAAGGTGGCAGTAATCTATCGCGGTAGGGATTCCGCACAATACTTGGGTATTACCAAGGCATTGGATTTACACGACCAGCTTCCTTGGGAAAACCAGCATTATTTTGTGCGGGAATTAGTCCGCGGAAAATACTTGTTAGAAAACGGCGATTTTAAAGCGGGCTACAGATTACTGGAACGGGGACTATTGGAGGGCTTAGGTAACGCCAAATTTTCTGGGTACCACCTTAGCCAGCAAACTATCAATAGCGCTATTGAACAATTAGGTTTCCGGGAACATCGAGATTATCTGTTTGATCTGATCCGACTGTTGCCAGCAACCACAGGGCTGAGCCTAAATGTCTGGGTTGATCAAACTAACCAAGCTCTGAAAGTAGCAAACAAAGATTTAGTGTTGAAGGTAAAAAAAACAAGATCAAATTTACTAATCACCGATATCTTTGGCATGGAGACTCATGCTTCATTTAATTTCCCGTTCACTTTAGGCACGATCCATTCTGTAAAAGGAAAAACATTTGAGGCCGTTCTGCTGATGGTAGGTAAAAAAGCGGGTAACAAATCTAACTACACGACTATGTTGGCCAATGGCTGTAAAGAAGACGAGCATGAAGAACTGCGTAATATTTATGTCGGTATCACGCGTCCTCGAAAGGTACTCATTTTGGCAGTGCCCAATGATGACGTTGGCGCGTGGACAAAATTTATGACCCATAACCCAATCAAATAATTGTTTCTATCTTCGAAGCTTAGTTAGAAAAAATATCATTATTAGCGGTACTTTTTTAAAGACATATTATCCTCTGTTTTTTCAACATTTTTAAATGTCTTTGCAAGCAGATAAAGGAAATCTAAAATTAATGCCGCTTGATCTTCACCTACTTCGATACCGTTGCGTTTTAAAACTTTGATCGCCTGAGTAACTGACACTTTTTTGCTTGAAAAGGTCTTAGTTTTTTGGTAAAGTGATGTTTGCATTTTCTATGTGTTTTTTGTTTAGGTTATGATTATATGGATAAACGATATTGGTAACGAGCGGAACCAAGCCATTTTGCGTTTCGCGGTAATCGACGATTAGGGATAAGGTTTTGTTAAGTTGTAAAGGTTGCAGACTTTTGTTAAATAGATTTATTTCCGACGGAGTAAATAGACTTATGATTTTACGCTTTCCTTCAACGCCTTGATTTATATAAGATTGAAAAATATCGGAACCGGTTTGTGACCAAACATTATTATTCTTGTTGCTATCAACCAATTTGGTAGTAATCGCTTTTAACTGGCTATTTAAATGGTTTAAATTGTCATTACTCTCTTTTTTTAGTTGGCTAAAGTCGTCAAATTCTATTTTCTCATTGAGATAGAATTTTCGTGCTTTCGCAATTAGGAGTTCTTGTTTGGAGATTTGGTCAAGTATGAATTTTCGATCATTTACATGCATCCTACGGGTTGTATAGATATTTTCGTCTTCAAGGACAAGATCGAAAAGTTCATAAACCTGTGGTTTAAGGTGTATCTTTTTTAACTCACGTTCATATGATTCATTCAAATTTTCGGATCTGAGCCTACCCTTACATTTAGATGCAGTACAATGGTAATAACCATATTTTAAACGTTTACCATGAGATATACTTCCAGTTAGCTTACGGTGACAAATTGGGCATAGTAAAAAGCCCCTTAGTGGAAATGACGATATTAAATTTTCCTTGTTGCCAGTTACCTTTCGCCTGCTGTTTAATAAAGTTTGTACATCATGAAACATACTTTCTGATATCAATGGTTCATGAATGCCTTTCACAAACTCTAACTTTTCATGCTTGCTTGATGGTATAGTAACAATACCACAGTATGCCTGGTTTCGTATCAGCTTCCAAAAATTACTTTTACCACATTCAAAGCCATTAGTACAAGCCATTTTCCAGACTTGGTTAATTGTAAATGTTCCTTTCGCCAACTGGTGAAAACTCCATTTTATATGATCTGCTGCTGGCTGCTTGGGTGCAATAAATTTTTTTCCGTCAAGAGCGGTAAAATTAGCATAGCCTATTGGGGCTTTACCTGACCATCGGCCCATTTTCTTTGCTCTTCGCATCCCATCAGAAGTGTTTAACCCGCGCCTATTATTTTCTGCTTCAGGAATGGATAAATAGACAGCGAGCATTACGATACTTTCCGGTACCTCAAAATCAATTGGTTGATCAATAGCCATCGCCTTAACATTCAGATTTCTCAATATACCCATCATTTGATAGGCATATTCAATACTGCGGCTAAAACGGTCCCATTTAAGAAATAGAATATTCTCCGGTGGCCGATTCCTATTCCTTTTAATGATATTGATAAGTTTTTTCCATTCAGGACGGTTAAAATCCTTTGCTGAAAAATCTTCGCGAAATATTTCCGTGACTTTAATATTGTTTATTTCACAATGCTTTAGCAAGCGTTCCTCTTGTTCTGCAAGTGAATACCCTTTTCTTTTTTGTTCATCGGTACTCACACGGACGTATAAATAAGCTGATTCCATAAAAACAGGATTGATTAAACTACAATATCAATATTTAAAAATTTAGAGGCTGCAAAGAAGCGGATTCAATAGGGGAGCGAAATAATAATTTATAATTAACATAAATGTTAATTATTTAAAGTATAATTGTACTTTAATTTCATGCATTATGAAAGTACTGCAATTTAATAACTTTTCTGTTCATGTATATACTGACTATGCATCACCGCATTGTCACCTTCGTTTTATTGACGGAGGTGATATGGTAGTGTCATTACCGGAATTTAAGACACTTACAGGAGATGGCAAAAGGTTAAAAAAAGCCATAAAAGAATTATTGATAGAGAATATAGACTTTCTCTGTACTAAATGGGATGAGGTTAATTAATTATAGAAAAATGAACAACTGGGATAAAAACACCTACCAAAGAATTGAACAAGCTCTATTGCTAAAAGATTCGATTGAAGTATTATTTGAAAATGGTGACGAAGCGAAGGTTTCATTAAAAAGCATTTTGCCTATTTCTTTTGACGAAGGTCAGGTGGAAATGGATTTTAATTCCTATGAGGTAATCTTGAAAAATACAGAATCCTCCGCAATAATACCATGGAGTAAAATCAGGGTCTTAACCGATATTGAATATAGTAGATATATGGTTGGCCAAGCCGAGCAGCAAGCAAAAGAGATAGGGAAAAAAATCAAAGGATTAAGGGAACGAAAAGGAATAAAGAGTAATGAACTTGCTGATAGATCAGGCTTGACAGCGCAAACAATCAGCAGAATTGAAAGAGGCCACACCGATGTGAGTTTTGGTACCCTTAAGAAGATGTTGGCAGCTATGGGACTGACATTAAAAGAATTGGCAGACTACCAACTTGAAGAACAGCATTTACCAGACATGTCTTTTAATCATTTGTTACGACGTTTATCCAAAGCTGGCATTGATTCCAAATTTTTGTTAAATAAACTGATTCCCAAAAGGATAGATTTGGATAATTTGAAAGGGGATTTACCACCGCTTTTATTAAATGAGATTATCTCATATATAAAGACTGTTTACAATTGGTCGAGCGAATTAATATGGAGTGATGACGATTTATATATAGATGACAACGCATCTAAACTTGCTTTTTATAAAAAGCCAATTAATAGCAATTTGTATCAGATAAAGGCCTATTCCCATTATGCTTACTATATATCGAAACTGGTACTGCAAAGTACAGGTTCGCTTGAAAAACAAGACTATCCTGAGGATACAGATCAATTTCGTAAGCTTTTTAAAAAAACGAAAATTATTGATTTTGAATCTTGTTTATCAATCGTATGGGATTTAGGTATATGTGTTATGCCGCTAAGAGATAAAGGACTATTTCACGGCGCAAGTTGGAATATAGACGGTCGTCACATTATTATATTAAAACAAACATCGAACTCTCAGGCAAAGTGGTTATTTGATTTACTTCATGAGCTTTATCACGTTTTTGCCCACCTTGACGAACTTAATACATCAGTAATCGAAACTGAAGAAATTGGCCCTGCGGCTAATCAAAGTGCTGTTGAAGAAGCAGAAGCAAATTCATTTGCACACACAGTATTATTTGACGGTAGTACTGAAGATATAGTAAATAAATGTTTGTCCTTGGCAAATTATAAAATCGAAAATTTAAAGACAGCTGTGAATAAAGTGTCAAAAGAAGAAAATATCGGAGAGGATGTTCTGGCAAATTACTTGGCGTACCGGTTGAGTTTGCAAAACGAAAACTGGTGGTCGACAGCTAATAGTTTACAGATTACCTATCCTGATCCATATGATATAGCTATTAAATACCTTAAAGACAATTTAGAGAATAATATTAATAATCCAATTGAAGCTAACTTACTAGCTATGGCAATTAACAATTAAAAAATCATGGAAGAAAAAAAGAAAAAATTTAAAAGAGTGCCTGTAGAAATACCGGTTGATCAGATAACGCCCTTAGATATTACCTGCGGAAGCACAAAGTGTGAGGATGAATTACATTGTTTTCGCATGAGTAATCGGGATATTAAAAAGCACGGTAAAGATGGCGTATGTAAAGAATGCGGTGCTGATTTAATTGATTGGAATAGAATCCACAAACAGGATATTCAGGACGCAGAGTTTGTTTTTAAATCTATGAAAAACGAATTGATACGCCATGTTTATTGGCATACGCCAATAAATCCCAAGGCTATTGAGAAAGTACAAAAGCTTAGTAAAAATGACCAAGCGGTCCGCGCAAGAAAAATTTTAAAACAGAGGATAGGGAAAGAGCAGAATTATAACGAGGGAAGGCAAACGCCTATGGTTGGTGAGGAAATAGTAAGCTATGCCCAACACGCCACTGGCACCTGCTGCCGCAGATGTCTAGAATATTGGCATGATATACCTGCGGGTACAAACTTAACTGAAGACCAAATGGATTACTGCGTGGAACTTGTGCTTAGATACGTTGAGGAACGAGTGCCGACTGAAGAAGTAGTTACTAATTAAATATGTCAACAAAACCAATCGATACAGAAAGCTTTTCAGATCACCTCCGGGGTAAAGGAATAGATGTGCTCAGTCAAAAAATCCTGATAACTAACTATGCAGGTAGCTTACAAGAGGAGGATTTGGCTGAGCCGGCAAATTGTAAAGGCTTTGGAAGGATAAGGCATTTCAAGCATAAGCGTAATCAAAATTGGCCAGTTAATCCCCTTCCGATTTTGCCTGTTGCCAAAGCGTTGAATCTACATGTGACTGATAGCATTCGAGCCCAGGTTTTTCAGAACGCTGTATGTAACTGGCGGTGTTGGTACTGTTTCGTTGATTTTAAATTACTTAGCGGAGATAAACGTTATTCAGAGTTTCTCACATGTGATGATTTGGTTGATTTGTATTTAGATCAGGAAAATATACCCAAAGTAATAGATTTGACTGGTGGACAGCCTGATCTGACACCTGAATGGGTGCCGTGGATGATGGAATGTTTGACTAATAGAGGTTTAGCTGATGACGTGTTTTTATGGTCGGACGATAATTTAAGCAATGACTACTTCTGGAGGTTTTTAACGCCGCAACAAATTCAAACAGTTGCCGACTATAAGATGTATGCCAGAGTGTGTTGCTTCAAGGGGATAGATGAGGAATCGTTTTCTTTAAATACACTTGCTGCTCCTGAACTTTTCAATACTCAATTCGACTTATTCAGACGTTTTCATCAATTAGGCCTGGATTTATATGGTTATATCACGTTAACTGCATCGACTACCACTAATTTTGAATATGCAATTCCTAAATTTTTGGATAAAATCCAAAATATACATGAAAACTTGCCGTTACGGATCGTACCTCTTGAGATCACGGAATTTAAACCCGTGGTAAGTAGAATAAAAGAAGTTCATACCGATGCTATGGCCGGGCAATACAAAGCCGCTGCAATTTGGACAAATGAATTGAATAGAAGATTTAATCCAGAGCTTTTAAATCAAGACATTACTGAAATTATCATTTAACTTACCGATATTGAAATAAAATTACCTAACCACCTTATTTACGCAATATGGAAACCGAATTCCTGAAAAATAGTATACTTCGTTTATGCGCCCAACCCAGGACATTCGAGTTTTTATCAAAAGAAATGCAGGGCTTAGATCCAATTAAGCTACTGGATATTATAAAAGAGTTACAGGAGGTTGATGATAGGCTTCAAAAGGACAATGATTATTGGGTAGTCAAAGCTGCAAAGTCACATACTTTAGAAATAGGTTATCCCGCCCCACCATTACACTTCCTTAAAAAATATATGGGACATTTTGATTTTCTCAAGAGCCCCCATCCCTTGGATTATGAGTGGCGAAATACGACCAAAAGCCTAAACTATTTAACAGGACTTGTTACTCAAATCAACAAACCGGAAGAATCTGTTTTGTTAATGGGTATGCCCACTCTTTTCGCAAATATTTGCATTAAGGACATCCCACAGAATGTTAAATTAGTAGAGCGAAATGAACCAATTATTGATTCACTGCTAAAGTTGACCAATGATAAAACCAGTATCATAAAAGCTGATATTTTTAAAGCAAAACCAATTGAAGTTGGGACACATAGTTGCGCAATTATGGACCCACCATGGTATTCTGATCACTTTTATCAATTCGTTTGGTTGGCGGCGCAATCTCTGAAAGTTGGCGGCACTATGATTATTAGTATTCCGCCAATAAATACAAAACCTGATATTGATACCCAAAGGTTAGAATGGTTTAGTTTTTGCCAAAAGCAAGGTCTTTGCATAGAAAGTCTTTTTGCATCCAGACTGGAATATGCTATGCCTTTTTTTGAATTCAATGCGTTTAGGGCTGCGGGTATTCAGAATATTCTTCCCTTTTGGCGCACTGGGGATATTGTTATTTTTAAGAAAATCAGATCAACAAATTCTGATCGCCCTCATTTTGTAGAACCAACTTCAACCTGGAGCGAGAAAACGATAGATTCAGTAAGAATTCGCGTAAATACTGCATTGAAAAGCCCTGGTGATTTTATAATAAAGTCTTTAGTCCCGCCAACAGATATTTTGCCTTCGGTAAGTAAAAGTGATGAACGAAGAAATGGTGTTAATATTTGGACAAGCGGTAACAGAATTTTTAATGTATCGAATCCTGATATTTTTCTGAAATATCTTAACACCTTTGGCAATACTTCTCACGGAAACAATGAGGAAGCAATAGTTCACAAGTTTGTTCAAATGATAGTTGATTTGGAAAAAAAAGAATTTGATGACTATTTGAATTGGCTGTATTATGAAATGGAAAGACAAGGTTTTTAAAGCGATAATTAACGAGATAGAAAACGATCCTGAATGGAGCGAAATCACTTCCAAACTTAAATCCAATAGAAACGACTTTGGGGTTCATGTTGCTATATTCTCCGAGCCCTATTTAACATTCTTATTAAATGGTTCCAAAAAGGTGGAAAGCCGTTTTTCTATAAATAGAATCAGTCCGTACGGAAGAGTATTCAATGGTGATATTGTTTTAGTGAAAAAAGGTGGCGGCCCGGTGGTCGCTCTTTTTATAGCAGGGGAGATAAAGTTTTTTTCAGGTCTGAATATTAAGAAATTAAAAATAATTGAAGACCAGTATGCGAAAGTAATTTGCTCAGAATCCGATCCATTATTTTGGAAAAATCGGGAAAGTACAAAATTTGCTACATTGATTAAAGTAAATATGGTAAAGGAAGTAGAGCCCTTCATTATCAATAAGTCGGACCGAACTGCCTGGTCAATTGTACAAAATAAATTGTTATCATTATTTGACAGCCACTAATTATGAACAAAATAGAGAATGCCGTCATTTTTATTGGTATGACATGTTCCGGAAAGTCTACGATAGCAAATGAATTGAGTAAGTTAATACCTTTTAAAAAGGCTTCATTTGGTGGTTATCTCTTTAACTATGCTCTGCAGAACAGTTTTGATACAAAGAAAGACAGCTTACAGATCATTGGTCAAAATTTTATAGAGAAAGATCATAAATCATTTTTATTCGATGTGTTAGAATTCTCCAAGCCAGGAGACAAAGTGATTTTTGAAGGTGTCAGACATGTTATTATTCAGCGCGAAATAGAACAACTAAGTTCCAAAACTCTAACCTTTTTTATTGATACACCTTTTAATTTAAGGTACGAAAGATTTAATTCAAGAGAGTTGGATCAAATTACAAAAGAGGAGTTTTTAATTTTAGACAACCACCCTGTCGAAAATGAAATTGAAATATTAAAAAAATCAGCTGATGTAATTTTAGACGGAAGAAAAACTGTTGCAGAGCTGGTAGCTGAAGTTTTATCATTTGTCAAATTCTGATCAGGTTAAGCATGCCCACTGCTGAATCCTATCTTGAAACCTTACAGGGGTTGTTGCTCTTTATGCATACACAGAGAGGAACGCTGCCGTCTTTGAAACAGTTGGAACAACTTGATCCCGAAGTAAGAGCACAACTTGAATGTGATTTTAGGGAAAGCTTTGATGAGGTGGTCGAGGATGCCCGGCGAAGGGAGGCTATAGCGATGGAAGGGTTAATGAAACTAATCGAACAGCATCAAAGGTTACAAGCGCCTTTCTTGGCGGAGGGAGAAAACTACTTAGATGACTTGCCAATAATACCTCAAAGAAAAAAGCCGACAGTCTTTCAAGATGGTATGACATATGAAATTATCATTGGGCTGGCGGAGCGCATTTTGAAAGTTGCGAAAAAACTAAAATTTGTCATTCCTGAAAAAATCGTTTTCGGTTCATTACATACCGAGCGGTTCAACGCATGCGCGATCCATTTGCCAGCAGTTAACGAACACCTGATCGTATTTGAATCGCAACTATTTTTTTTCTTGAACCGCATGTCGAAAGTGATCGCTCAATGCCTGGTTTTTCAGGGATTGGAAGACGAGCATTGGAAATTTTCTACCAAGCCAGAAGATATGATTAAGCAGATTCAAGAGAATCAATTGATCCAAGATGGCTTTAATAGATTGATGATAGCTTTTGTTTTTGAGGGTAATGTTAAAGCGACGCCAAACATAATCATTCCATTACCACAACAACAGATACAGATCCCTCTCTTGCAATCCATGGAATTATTTATAATGGCGCATGAATATACACATGTAGTTAAGCACCATTACAAATCTGGCAAACATAGCTTTATGCAACTGAATAATATTGATGCGGAAGAGCAAGTTCCCGCGTGGGAGAAGGAATTGGAGGCAGATGGTTTCGGCATATTATTAGCTGCAGGTGCTATGAATGATTACGGATTTCAGGAAGATTTTTGCCTTGTCGGGCCGGATGTATTCTTCGTCTTGTCGGAAATTGTAGAAAGCGCCATGGCTTTAAAATATGGCGAAACCTTGGCAAATAGGAAGCAAACTTCGCATCCGCCATCATCAGCCAGACGTGTAAATATTAGAAAAGCTTTAGCTATGAGCTTTAGTCCAGAACAAATGGACATCGCTTCGTACTTACCCGAAGTGTTTTCAGCACTGCTTGGTTACCTTTGGGAACACTGCGCACCGATTATTACAGCACTTGCACAATAATAAATACCGCCATCCTTATAAAATAAATAAATTAAACAATTGAAATTTAACTTGATACAGTCTATATTTATGTAAACTTTACCACGATGGCTTCTTCCAAAATTATAGCGTATTTCATGCACGAGCATGAAGATGCAGCGATTCAGCAAAACATTACTAATTTACGTCGGACCGATAGTTTTATCATTGGTGATGCGACTGACGAACAGGTTGAACGGTTGAAGAATGACGGGATTATTTATGAGGTGCTGGAAGAAAACCCGAAAAAGAAAACTACCATCCAGGATTTTGAAGTGTTGAAATCTGTTACGCTGGGCTTAGCGGGTACACCGGATTTTGATGGTGTGGATGGCTTTCGGAATATAGCGGCTCCTTCTCCGTTGCAGATCCGGGATGAAGAGGCCGCCGCCGGCTTCCCTGCTTATTACAAGTTTACGACGCTGGGGCCTTTGCTGGATGAGGATCGCGTTGCATTGTCCAAGGAGGAAATTTTGGTGACTGAATTTATCCCGCCTAATATTTACGTGGTGCGGATCAATAACCAGGATCAGTACGACCGCTTGAGTCTGTTCGATTTTACGCGTACTATTGAGTTTTATAGTTCCAACGACACGGGTGTGCATACAAGCCTGAAGATGGCTGATGGTATGCCGGCCGAAGTAAAGGGCCAGGATATCCTGACTTTTGATCTGCTGGTCAAGACGGAGCTGGATATGGCTACCCTACTGGACTGGTTTAAAACCAACAATATTTTAGTGGCAGGGGCTGCAGGTATGAAGGCGCGCATCTACCTGATGCGGGACTCGCCGCTGATCAGGCAGGTCGGCGCTCACCCGCTGATTGTTCAAATGAATGAGTATATTAAACCTAAACTGCATAATGATGCGGCTGCGGTTATTATCGGAACGGATCTGCTTACGCCTATACCTGCCGGCGCGCAAACATGCTTTGAAGGCGAAGGGCAGATTGTCGGTGTGGCGGATACGGGTATTGATGTCAATCACCCGGACCTGGCGGCACAGCTCATAGGCACTTCGGCATTGGGCCGGGCAGGAAATGTAACCGACACAGCCGGGCACGGGACACATGTAGCGGGTACAATTGCAGGCGATGGCTCGGCTTCCGGAGGGGCGCTGAAGGGTATCGCTCCTAAAGCGAAGCTTTACTTTCAGTCTCTGCTGAATGCCAGTGACGAGCTGTCACTACCTTTGTTGCTGAGTGATTTGTTTGACGAGGCTTATAAGCAAGGTGCCCGTATCCACAATAACAGCTGGGGTTCATCGACGGAATCTAAATACACGGTAAACTCAACGGAGGTGGACGATTATGTGTACCGGAACAAGGATATGCTGCTGGTGTTTTCTGCCGGAAACGACGGGAACGCTATCAGGTATGGAAATGTACCGAAAGGGTTTGTGGATTTTTTAACGATTGGCTCACCGGCCTCGGCAAAGAATGTGCTGACGGTCGGCGCAAGCCGGAGCAGCCGGAGCGCGGCCGGTTTTTCGACGTATACCTATGCGAAAATCTGGCCGAAAATGTTCCCGTATCCGCCTTATTATGATGTCCAGCTGATTTCAGGCGATGCGGAATCGCTGGCGGGTTTCAGCAGCCGGGGGCCTTGTGATGATGACCGGATCAAACCGGATGTGGTGGCGCCGGGAACAGATATTGCCTCGACCAAATCCGCTCTGGCCGCGGTAGGGAATTTCTGGGGTATTTATCCGGGAAATGCGCAATATGCGCTTATGGGCGGCACGAGTATGGCTGCGCCGGTGGTTTCCGGTTTCGCTGCTTTGGTGCGGGAGTATTTCGTGAAGGTCAAAGGCGTTGTACCGAGCGCAGCTTTAATGAAGGCGACGATTATCAATGGTTGCAAAAAGCTGACGGGAGTTGATGCGGTGCTGAAATATGCTGATCTGCCGAATTTCAACCAGGGTTTCGGCAGGGTCGATGCGGTCCGCACTATACCGGATGCCAATCATGATTTTTTCTTTTATTTCGTCGATAACTATAACGACCCTGCGGAACAGTTTCAAAAGACGGGGCAGCGGCTGCGGCTAAAGTTTACGGTGAACACGCCGGGATGCTGGCTGCGGGTTTGCCTGGCTTATACGGATGTGCCGGCGCGGGCGCTGCAAAATAACCTGAACCTGATGATGGATTGCCTGACGCAAAAATGGGTGGGGAACGGCAACGCGGCGTCGTTATTGAAATCGCTGGACAGCAAAAATAATGTAGAGGTTATTGTCATCGATGATGCGCCGGTCGGGGTTTACACGCTGCAGGTAGTTTGCAGTAACCTGATCAAAGGGCCGCAGGATTTCGCGCTGGTGATGACTTCTTCTGATCAGGCGATTACCACTCCTTTTGATTATTAATTTTTAACCTCTTAATTTTTCAGCGATATGTTTAAGCTTCATGTAATACAGGCGCAGTTCGGCGATAGCCTACTGCTGGAATTCGGAACGGGCAAACCGCAGTTCATTTTAATCGATGGCGGCCCCGGCGGTGTTTATGACACATCGCTGCGGCCGGAGCTGGTACGCATTATCGGCGATGGCGGGAGGCTGGAAGCGCTGGTGATCAGTCATATCGATATCGACCATATCCAGGGTGCTGTCGACCTGCTGGCGGAGCTGAAGAGCGATAAAGACAACGCCAAGCCCTTGTTTCTTAATATAAAAGAGGTATGGCTGAACAGCTTTAGCGCGGTGATCGATGACACGGGCGAGTTGATCGAGCGGATGAACAGTCTGTATGCGATTGCAGGTCAGGCGGCTATGGAATCTACTGCGGCGGGTATCGCGGTGGAGGGCGTGAAAGAGGGTGACAGAATTACCCGGTTCTGCACTATGCTGGATATCAACATGAATCCGGAAGCGAATAAGGGGTTCTTTATTGCTGATCCGGGGCAAACCGATGTGAATTTCGGGAATCTGAAGTTTATTATAACCGGGCCTACACAGGCTAATCTGGATAGTTTAAAAAAGGATTGGGATAAATGGCTGAAGGAACAGGAGAAGAAGATCGCAAATGGCACTTTTGAGGTGCAGGCGATGACGGATAAATCGGTGCCTAACCTGAGCAGTCTGACGTTTTTGGTAGCGGGTGAGGGTAAAACGATTTTGTTTACGGGTGACGGACGCGGGGACCATCTGATCCAGGGGCTGGACATGAAAGGTTTGCTGAAAGATGGCAAATTCCATGTGGATATCCTGAAGGTGGCTCATCATGGCAGCGACCGCGACACAGACCGTTCTTTCTTCGATCATATCACGGCGGATACTTATGTGATCTCGGCAAATGGCAAATACGATAACCCGGATTACGATACGCTGACCTGGATTGTAGAAGCGGCAAAAGCTGCTGAGCGAAAGGTCAAGCTGGTGGTGACGAATAATACGTCGTCGACACAAAAATTGCAGGTGGAATATCCGCCGGCGGATTGGGGATATACGATTGTTTTTATTGCGGATAAGGCTTTTTCTTTCGAAATTGACCTGGCTAATTGATAAACCAATTACAACTATAAATCATGGGTGATAACAGTACCGAGCATATTAATGATGCGATGAACAAACAGGTGACGGAAAAGCCTGAGAAAATTCCGTCGGCACAGGATGTGAGCCGTTTTATGGGGCTGGAAAGCAATGTGGCTTATATTGAGGCCGATTCATTTTCGGGTAATCCTTATGCGCTATTGGGGACGGTTATAGAAGTCCGGAAGCAAAACGGGGTCTGCCCGGACAAGCTGAATTCGACGGGTGTGGTTCCGGAGTTCTCCGCATTCAAGATCCCGGGAATTAAGGTGGATGAGGGTTCCAAAATAAAGGAGCCGATCAAAAGGCAGTCGATCCTGGTTGATCAGAAGCTTGCGTTGGATGTGAGCTTCCTTAATTACCTGAGTACGCAGTTGGATGGTGAATCTTCCTTCAGTTTGCTGGTATTTGATCAGGCTGGTGGTTTGGTTGACCGTGATGACGCGAGCTGGGCGGACGGGGTTAATAAATGGAAGACGGACAACCAGGAACTTTTTGATGATGAGGAGATCTGCTATTTGTTTGCGGTGATCGGGTTCGTTCAGAAATATGTGATCAGGAAGACGTATAAAAAGTTTGATGCGAAAGCTAAAGGGGGTGCTTTTGGTGTCAATATAGAGGGTTCGTTGTATACGAGTTCTGAAGATTATTCACTGGATATTCGTTACGGATTGCAACCGGTGATTTTGAAGCGGCCTTCAGCCACAAGGGTACTTGGTCTTTCTCCCGAACCACTGGTGCGGACTCCTACGGGGGCGGAAATCAGTTTGTTTGCTTCTATTCAAGGTGTTAGTCAAAAGGGCTGAATGTTAGAGGACAGGACAGTTGCGGTAACGGAGGCGTATTACAAATCCGACTTCTTCATGGAAGCGATTCAATCGCGCTACGACAGTTTTATCAATTTGTCAATGCTGATGAATATCAATCCGGCAGAGCTGGAGCAGATTTTTCTTGCCTTTTTCAAGGCAGAAACCGCACATATACTTCAATTCTATGAAAACCATTCGGATGATCTTCACCGGATGGTTTTAGAACGGGTAAAGGATTCTGAAGATTTCTGGTTACGGGTAGATGCTCAGGAGCTTTACGCCAAAGCAACCACCCTGGACAATTTCATGAAGTATTATAAGGGTGCTGAAGGATATCGAAGCAAAACTCTACTGGCTATGCTTTCCATTCTGCCCTATCCGCTCCGAGAATTGAAAACGATGAATGATCTTTATGATTTCTTATTTCAGATTCCGTTCAGGTATAGTTTTGAATTGGACTTTAATGCTTTTTTGGAACAGAAACCCGGAGCCGGCAAATTACCAACCCTTAACTTCTACTACCTACTTTTTACCGTTTTAAGTGTCTTTATCGAAACTGTGGCCGTGATAATTTTGGAAAGCGATGATAATTATAGTTACTGCCTGCTTCGGACGGGGGAAGATATTGTAACTCGTTCCAAATTGCCTAGGCATTGCCTATCCCTGATTTCCTGCATTACGATGTTACAGGGTAAATCTCCAGTACTTATTCCCTTGGGTATTCCAGCTGAGGCTTCCAATAAATTGCATGTGGACTTAGTAACGCCGGGCCAAAATTTTGTTACCTATCACGAGATCGGACATTTGGTTTTGGGCCACCTGGAAACTGTAAATAGCAATAACGTGAAAGCGCTCGAGCACGAAGCTGATGAATTTGCTGCGCATTATTTGCTCGAGCTTATCGAAGAGCATGGGGAGGGGGCAAAGTTCAAGATCTTTTTAAGTTTAGCGGCTTTATTTGTTTTATTATATTGTAAAGAAAAACTAATCCCGTCAACCAATCAACACTTATACCCTAATGCTTCTGAACGATTTATCAGATTGGCTTATTGTTTTAGTAAAGACGACAGGCCCAAATTAGCCAAAGCCTGGAACAATGTGGTCATGGCAACTGATTTCGTTTTGAAAGGTTCGTTTGAAATTGAAGTTCCTCTCTGTGAAGTAAAATAAATCATAAGGTAGCCTCGGGCATAATGATCGCCATATTTTCTTTTAACAACTTGTTCTCCTTAATGTCAACGACGTTATTTTCTCTGAAATATGCTCTCGAAAAAACTTCGAATGTTGTAGTCGATTGATTTTGCTCGCTGACATATTCCTGGTATTTTTTTATCAGTTCATACAGGTTGATAGTGCCTGAACTCAGGTATGCTTCGTGAACTTCAAAATAGTTAAGATTTATAAAAGTAACTCCGTTAACTTTTACGTTTTGAAAAGTATGGCCGGCCAAAAGCATTTGAAATGACTTATTGAACATCTTATTGATACCTTCGTGACCAAATGACTGATCGGTGTAAACAATTACCGGGTAAATATCCAGTGGGGTATTGCGGTCGGTAATGTCATTGATGAGGTCGGAGTTTTCCAGATACTTGACAGCATTATAAAGTTGGGTTATTCCCTTAGCTGAGTTTTTCTGGTTGGCACTAAATTTTTTATGTAATTCTTTATCGATAGCTGTCTTGTTGGCGGTTGCTTTAATGTCTGCATTGAGCAATATATCTTTGAATTCCATTAAAAGCACCTTGCTTTGATCTCTGACGTAATAGTCACATAATTCTGTGTTGTCGTTTTTAGTGGCCTGGTCACCGTTTAACTTTACAAATTGCGGGAAGCATCTTTTCATGATACTTCTTAAATAAATGTCCTCCATAAAATCTTTGCCTTTTACGGACAGGAAATTTCCCTGGTATCCTTTGCTTTTGATGAATTTCTTGAAAGCAAATACCTGTGCCTTGTAAAGTTGGTCGGTCAGGAAGTTGATATCGAGGATGATATATTCTGTAGGGCCGATCTTATATAGCGGGTGTTCTCTGAGTGCTGTAAAGCTTAGGTCGGATTGATAGCCGGATAATTCTTTATTGATGGCCAGGGATTCTATATAATCAAGATTCACCAGGTTTTTCAGCGTTGAAAACGAAATCTGTGCTCTGCGGTTACCGACCGGACCATCAATTTCGGCCTGTGTCCATATACTGAGTATGTTATAAAGGAGTTCCTTATAGCTTTTAATATGTAGTGCGGTATAATAGTCTGCTATATAGGGCTGGTATTCAGGTGTGTTCTCGAGGTAATCAAAAAACAAAATAGCTCGGTTGATCTGATTGCTGAAATCAAGATTGGATATGTAGTCCCGCTGATAAATAAAGTGGGGAATCAGGATGCTTTCGAGCTCCCCTTTAGCGGCGGCTTCGTCAACTTCTTCTTTGGTAATCGAGAATCGGTTGTTCGTAATGGAATTGACGATAAGGTAAGCTTTTAAGATTTGTTCAGTTTGGGTATCGCTGAGGTGGCCGACAATACCTGGTGTTTGGTTTTTGAAAACCAAGTCGTAAAATAAAAGGTTGGAGTGTTCCCAGAATATAGTGGGCCAGTTTCCCTCGGTTTCGACTTTCTTGATGACTGCTTTGAATTTTGCGATTAATGCGGGCGGGCAGAATTTCAAAAAGCTGTTCAGGATTTCCACTTGTAATAACTGGCCTCCGGAACCGGGGTGACTTAAGTAAAGGTAAATATTGATATGTGCGATCTTGTACAGCAAGCTGGCAGTCGGGATTCGGCCTATCAGTTGTGAGGCTTCGTCTAGCGTTTCATCATTTCCATAGATTTCTTTGTAGCCGATTATTTCTTTTAGGTAATTTCCAGTTTCCATGAATGCCGTAAATATAATTCCAGTAATAATAGCATTTTATGGCATATTATCGGTGTATATATTAAGATTAGAAAATCCTAAAAGATGTTTCGGCAGGACTTACCTTAGTGGACTTCGCATATTGAAATATTTTGCTGATTAATTTTCATTTTGGCAGTTCAGCCTGCTTGCTGCTTTATCTGTGCTATGAAATAATTATATCTTATCATCATGAATCATCGGCTCAATTAAAGCTAAAATAACCTCAATGTGTTCAAAATAACTCCCGTTACCGCTACGAAAAACAATACCAAAAGATGTTAAAAGCCTGCAAATCAAAAGTTTGCAGGCTTTTTTTATTGCATCAAACCACCATTTAGTTATGCACCAAATCGCAACAAAAAGGAGCGTAATTCGGTGCGTAACTAAATGGAAAACAACTACACACCGAATTGCTTATAATTAATTGATTATCAACATGTTCATCGAGCGAACATCTTGATAAAAGCAGGCTACAAACTTACTTTTGTTTAACTTTTTAAGCTTGTAATTATGAGTAATTTCCATCTGCTTTTCTACATCAGAAAGCAAAAAAACTACAAAGGAGGTGTAATGCCTATCTACATGCGCATCACAGTTAGCGGCAAACGCGTTAATATATCCGTGGGACGCGATTGTGATCCGGTCAAATGGAATAATCATGCGGGACGTGCAATTGGAACCAAAGAAGAAATCAAGTCACTTAACAAATATCTCGATCTATTACAATACAATGTAAAAAGTTGCACACCAAACCCTGATCGATAGAAGCCAAAGCATTGCCACTGAAAGCTTGCAAAAGGCCGCTGATTTTATTGCCTGGGTTAAAAAAGAAGTTCCCGCTACGAACCGCCACTCTATGAACTAACCAGGAACACCAAATAGGTATTTAGAAGGGAAAATAACAACACACGATTTCCAACGGTTGCGTTAAATCTATCCGAATACCGACCATTAATGGAAAAGCGTATCCCATAACAGGTACAAATTCAGCAAAAGGATGATCGCCGCTACCATCCATGCAACAACTTTTGTAAAAGTCTGATTGACAAATGCGCCCATTTTTAAACGATCATTGGTGAAAATAATAAGGGGAATTACCGCGAAACTCAACTGCATGGAAAGGATCACCTGGCTAAATACCAATAAGGAAGCCACTCCTTTTTCACCTGAAATCATTGTGACAATAAATGCCGGGATGATGGCAATTAAACGGGTGATTAGCCGTCTCAGCCAGGGCTTCAGCCGGATATGCAGGAATCCTTCCATAACGATCTGTCCGGCAAGTGTCCCGGTCAGCGTAGAATTCTGACCGGATGCCAACAGCGCGACTGCGAACAGGATGCTGGCCATCCCTGCACCCAACAGAGGTGACAATAGTTTATAAGCCACGGTGATATCTGCTACATCCTTATGCCCGCTGGTATGAAAACTGGCCGCAGCGACGATCAGGATAGCCGCATTGATAAAGAATGCAAACAGTAAGGCAAGAGTGCTGTCTATACCCGCGAATTTGATCGCCATCCGTTTCCCGCTATCCGTTCTTGGGTAATTCCTGGTCTGCACAATACTGGAATGCAAATACAAATTATGCGGCATAACCGTTGCACCCAAAATGCCGATTGCAATATAGAGCATCGATGGATTGGTCACTACCCTCAGTTGGGGAAGCAGTCCTTTTAACATAGGGAAAACGTCAGGATGTGAAGCAACGATCTCGTAGCCAAAACAGCATAGAATAATCAATATCAAAGCGGCCACAATACTCTCTATAAGCCGGAAACCTTTTTTCTGAAAAAAAAGGATGAGCAATACATCCAAGGCCGTAATTAGCACCCCAATAGTTAAGGGAATACCAAAAAGGAGATTGAATGCTAATGCCGATCCGATAACCTCCGCCAGATCACAGGCGGCAATAGCAATTTCACAAAGTACCCACAAGCCGAAACTAACAGCCGGGTGGTAATGGTCACGACAAGCCTGAGCGAGATCACGCTCGGTTGCAATGCCCAGCTTTAACGCAAGGTATTGAAGTATGATCGCAAAGAAATTGGATACCAGGATCACCGATAACAGCGTATAGCCAAATTGCGCTCCGCCTGCAATGTCCGTTGCCCAGTTGCCCGGATCCATATAACCGACCGCAACCATCAGGCCCGGCCCGGAAAAGGCCAGCAACTTTCGCCAAAAGCTGCCATTCATCGGAACTTTAATGGAGGAGAATACTTCGGGCAGGGAATGGGTATCCTTTTCTTTTCTCCATGCCTGTTTGAGTTTAGCCGTTTTGTTCATCGATGGTAACATATATTTTTTGTGCTGTTTCTTTGGTGATGATAAATGAAGACCCCTCATTCGTCTTAATTTCAACAGAATGGTTATAATCTATTAATGATTTGACTTTAAACTTTTGCCCAATGAGCAATCCTAATTTTTCGATATAGGCCAAAAAGGCTTTGCCGCTGTCCCGGAAACCGGAAACTATGGCCTCCTGGCCAACTTTCAGATCATATATTTCTATACGTTCTGTTGGTGGCAGCTGCCCTTTAGCATCAGGGATAACTTCCCCATGGGGGTCATACACCGGGTAGCCGAGGTAAGCTTCCAGGCTGTTAATTAGCAGGTCGCTGTTTATGCACTGTAATTCATTCGCCATAGCATGTACCTCTTTCCAGTCAATTTTCAGATTTTCAGTGAGAAACAGCTCCCATAAGCGGTGCCTGCGGATGACCTGCAATGCCACTTGTTCGCCGCTCTCCGTAAGACTAAAACCGTGACTTTTCCGGTAGTTCACCAATCCTTTTAAAGTCAGCTTTTTTACCATATCGGTAGCAGAAGAAGGCTTCGCCCCCACTAGTTCAGCCAAAACATGGGTATGCATTGGCGCATGGCCATTGCTGATCCCGATATAGATTTGTTTGGTATATTCCTGTTCTGCCGCTGTCATAGTTGATCTGTCATTTGATTAATGGGGAATACCGCTGGTAATGCCAATAGGGATAATGAGTTTAAAGCCTATATTCCTGCCCATGTTATAAATCCCTTCGCTTTGCCTGGTAACGATAGCAGGGACGCGGCCAAAATTGGTGGGATCATTCTCGCCATTGTATGCCCAGAAATACTGCGTTCGGGCGGTATGGTCCACATAGGCAATGTTCATCAGGTTGGTACAGTTAATAAACAGCGAGCACACAGCGCGTTTGGTTTTTTTGCTGACAAAATTCGTCCCTATAGCTGCATTAAATAAAGTATAAGCATAAGAAGGCAGCTCCGTATATTGTGCGCTGTAAATGTCATTCTGCGCCCAGTCATGCTCTGCTCCAAACTCAAAGTAAGCTCCTTGAAGAACTGAAGTATTCTTGTCTGCCAGCTTAAACCTAACCTTCGAAGTTAAACGGGGAGCAGGCGTCCACGGCAGGTGCCGGGTTGAATCGGTTTTACCGGGCAGAAAGGTATAGATATAAGTAAACCCGTTATCTATTTCAACCCACTTTGCACCGTCAGGATGTATATTCAAATACGCCGAAACCCCAGTGATAATGGCCGTATTGGCGGTGTATTTATAAACAGGTTTTCCCAGAAGAATGGAATCTGCCCCATTTTGGCCGGCAAGCCGGTTTGAAAATATAAAGTTGTTGATATAATTGTAAAACCCATCCACTTCAAAATTAACGTCCTTGCCATTATAGCCATAGGCCGCATCCACTTCATATCCCTGTTCAGCTTTAAGTTTAATATTTCCTAATTCATAAGCAAAAGCTCCCGGATTCAACTCATTACTGGTTAATTCATTTATTGCAGGGGCCCGGTAACTTTTTGCCAGGTTTAACTTTACATAGTTATGATCAGGCAGTTGATAAGTTGCACCTATGCTGCCCGAAAATCCGGTGTAGGTTTTGTTAACCGCAGGGAACTGTGCATAAGCTCCCGGTGTTCCGGCCGGAACTTCTTCCTGTTCCGGCGTAAAATAATTAGCCAGGTACATGGCTTGTCCGGTTATACTTCTCAAATCATAACGCAGTCCGCCGCTGATGCTTAAGCTTTTAAAGTCCTTTTCCAGAATGCCATATCCGCCCATATCAAAAATATGGTAATTGGGTATTTCAAAATCACCTATATAGGGAGAAGGAGGCTCAGGGCCATTGTTCATAAATTCGTACATCCCGTTAATACCCGTGGTTAGCTTCAGGCCTGAATTATTTTCTACCTGGTACTTCAGTGAGTAAGGGATGTCATGTACAAACATATTTTCCCCGGCAACATTCCCCGTATCTATTTCATGGCGCACACTTGCCGTGTAACCAATATCTGCCCCAATGCTTCCGTTACCAACATTAATACTGTTTTGCCACCATACTTCATCGTGATTTAAGATCTGGTAACTCGATATATCTGGATTATAAGACAAAAAGTTAGCCCTGGTTGGGAACACCTGCCCGCTTCCGGGTACGTATTGTCCATTTACAAACTTTGCCCCTAACGGCACATCAAATTCAAATCGCCCGGTGGTACTGTCGCGGTTACCGTCAGGGATCTCTATCTGCCTATGAAGGGTACTCACCATCAACCGGGAATAACCCCAATCCCTGTTTATGCCGATGGTCGCTTTGATATTATCCTGGCGGAAAGCGGTTCCCCATACATAGCCGTCATGCGGGTTCGAATAGCTATGGGCTTCTTCATAGCTTCCCCTGATATCCCATATCAAACCGTTGTTGTTCCCTCCAATATCCAGCGAATTTCCGATCAATCCGTTATTGGCTTGGTATTCAGACGTTATACTGCCATTTACTGTTCCGCTTTCCCGTGAGGGCTGTGATTTGAAGCTGACCACACCGGCCATAGCATTAGCGCCGTATTGCAGGGATGCCGCGCCCCTGATAATTTCAGCATTGTAAACCGCATTGGGGTCAATCAGCACGCCATGCTCATCGCCCCATTGGAAATCTTCTTGCCTCTCACCGTCCATTAGTGTTAATACCCGGTTATAGCCCAAGCCGTTTATTTCAGGCTTGGAAACACCCGGACCGGTAGTTATGGCGGAAATGCCCGGCAGTTTGGCTATGGCGTCGATCACATTGGTTGAAGCTTGCTGGACAAACGCATCGTGGGAAACTACTGTAACGGGCACCGGTGCACGCCGGATAGTAGTTGCAATCCCAAGCGACGTGATGACCACTTCTTTAAGTGAAGCGGAATCAATCTTCATTTCAATGTTCAACTGGGTAATAGCTTCTTTTTTAACAGCCACTTTTATCTTTTTAGTTTGATAACCGACACAGGTAACCATTGCCTGATAAGTGCCTGGAATAATGTTTTTGATCTCATAATACCCTTTGTCATCTGTCGCAGCACCCGTTGTTGTGCCGGAAAGGACAACCGTGCTAAATGCCAGTGGTCCTGCACCTGCGGTTACGCGACCCTTTAATGTCCCGTTTTGAGCCGAAGCCTTGAATATGGTGAACGCCATTATTAAAAAGTAAATTCGTTTCATAGTGATATAATATTTCGTGCAAACATATTATATAATTACTATTTGTCAAATATATAAAATTAGTCTTACCTAATTATATAAATACGAATTAATTTTAATTAAGTTTGCTAACAACTAATTATAGTTTTATGTACACGCTATCAGAAGAAAATTACCTTAAAGCTATTTACCGGCTGTCACAGGAAAAAGGGCAAAAGATAACGCCTAAAGCCATTTCGGATGCTTTGGGCAATAACCCGGCATCGGTAGTAGATATGATCCGTAAGCTGGTGGAAAAAGAACTGATTGAGTATGATAAAAAGAAAGGGGTGCGTTTAACTACCCAAGGACAAAAGAATGCAGTCCTGATCGTACGCAGACATAGGTTGTGGGAAGTGTTTTTACTGGAAAAATTAGGCTATCAATGGGATGAGATCCATGCCATAGCAGAAGAACTGGAACATATCAAAGACGACACCCTTGCCGACAGGTTGGATAAGTTTCTTGATTTCCCGGAATATGATCCGCATGGCGACCCGATCCCTAAAGCAAATGGCAAAGTGCCCAAATCTTATTCCGTGACCCTGGCTAATCTAAAAGAGGGTACAAGCTGCCGGGTGGCGGCAGTACGTGATACGAGTAGTACGTTTTTACAATATTTACTGAAACTTGATATTGGTATCAATACGCCAATCCAGCTAATCGAAAAAATACCTTTTGATAGCTCCCTCGTAATAAGTATCGGTGGAAAGGATAAAACCACTGTTTCTCAAAAGTTCGGGGAAAATATCCTGGTGTATGGGATATGATAATCAATGAAAAACAAACTGAAATTGCAAATTCATATGCGGTGCCTTTGAGAGATTATACGAACGTAGGCGGTTAATATTTCAAAAGCGCCCGGTCTTGCTGCTAAAAGTCTAAAAGTATGTTGACCTCATTGGAAACCAGCAGCTGCGGCAGACTAATTCATTGCATCCACGCGCTATCGCGCAGGGTTTCATTACGCCGCCAGTCCTACTGCTCCAGGCAGGTGTGAAATTCGTTCCTCATAACACACCTGCTTTTCCCCGCCCTCAAATGTTACAATCCCATTTCACCGCATCCGGCAAAGTTAGCACAGTTGGCCCATTATTCTTTGTATTTTCAGTATGTTTAAATGTCTTTGCAAGCATACTTAAATAACGCTGGAGCAATAGGACTTTTTTCTCAGAAACAATTAGCTAGTTGAATGCGAATTAAGCCCCAGAATTTTGAAAGCTTCTTCCCGGTAATTTTCTGAGTGACGATCATATTCGGTTGGATTATCGATCATACTTAGAAAATAGTATGCGCCATCTGATATCACAAAAATTAAATCCGCAACATGCGCAGGGTCATCACACTGAATTAATTTTTGATCCACGCACTCCTGGATCAAGGTTTTGAGCCACTCCCGGAGTAACAAATGCATTTCCCTGAAGCGGGATTTGATAAGCGGATTTCTAAAAATAAGAGCAAAGCAATTATAAAAGATACTATCATCGATATAACAATTCCATTTTTTTGAAAATATATTATTCAACACTTCTGTAAGTTTTTCTAATGAGTTGGTGTCAGCGCTTTCCGGCTGATAGATTTGTTTGTAACTGGTAATAATAAAATCAATCAAACCAAGCAATAATTCTTCCTTATTGGAGAAATAATGTACCACGAGACTGGGGTGCATCTCTAATTCTTTTGCCACTTTTCCAAAAGAAGTATTTTCTATTCCTTCTTTGATTGCGATATTGTAAAATGCTTCGATGATCTTCTTCTGCTGATCTTCTTTTAAACTTTTTCTACCCATAATTTGCTTAAAATTAGCTTAAAAAAATCATTAAAGTATTGCAAAAGATACATTCACTGAATGTTCAATTTATTTAATTATCCCTTTACATCCCCTTAACATTTGATAGCGTACTTTGATATACGGACATTTCAAACTTTAAGAATACAAAACACATCATTTTAACGGAGGCTAAATGTCAGCTGAAAACATTTCCATGTTGCCCGGAACGACGGTCATCTTCAGCTGTATACTCACCTCAATATCACAATTTATATTTATAATTGTTTATACCCTTTATACATAATGATATTAATTATTATTGGCTGGCTCGGCGTGGTTTTATGCACAATGGGCTATTTGTTATTAAGTATGAAAGTTATAGCGGCTGAGCGCCGTGTATTCCAATTGTTTAATATAATAGGGGGACTTTGCTTAGTAATAACTGCTGTTTATAGTAATGATTTGCCAAATGTTGTTGCTAACCTGCTATGGATGTTTATAGGGGTATATGCTTTAGGTCGTCAAATAAGAAACAACAGAGATGTTAGAAAAGGTTGACGGATCTATTCCTAAAATTTGATAGGCTTTAACTTTATAATAATCTAACCGTTGATCATAAACCTCTTTGTCTTTTTCCAGAGAAAGATAGAAATAAGCACCATCAACCAAAACAAAAATTAAGTCAGCAGCAGTTTGGTGATCCTGTACATTTATCAGATTGCATGTATGACATTGTTCTATCATAGACGCAAGTGCCAGCCTAAGTGAATCCAGGATAGTTTTATATTTTTCCCTTATCGTTTCTTCCCTAAATGCCAAGGCGTAAAAAGTATAAAACAAACCATCGTCAAATAATAAATTCCATTTTTTAGAAAAAAGTGTTTCAATGGTATTAATCAAATCCGAAAGCACAATTTTTTCTTTATTTTCTATTGTAAAGATCAGGAGATACCGTTCAAGAATATAATCTATCAAGGCGTAAGTAAGATCTTCTTTGGTTGTAAAATAATGAAGTATAAGGCTGGGATTAACTTCCATTACCTTTGCTATTTTCGCTATTGATGTATTTTCGTACCCTTCTTCTCTGGCTACTTTGTAAAATATTTCTACAATTTCAAGCTGTCGTGTGTCTTTAAGGCTTTTTCTACCCATGTTGATATTGTGATGAGCTAAATGCTCAAAAGGTTTTTTTAATTTTAAATAATAAATAGTATAAGTCAATTTTGACTTATGACTGTCAAATAAATTGGGAATTGGATTTACCACCAACTCAATAAGGCAGTTTCCAATCTGGGAATTGTCAGATTTTTGAAAAAATCAAAATTGTCGAAATTTAACTCTTGTATTTATCCTGACCTAGATTAAAAGATGAGGCCGCACCTTTACGACCTCATCTTTTATAAGTGTAACTAAGCACCCGCCATTTGAGGGTCACTATAGCTCGGTTTCCCCGTTTCTACTCTGCCTGCATATCTTTTTTCAAACGTATGATTTCCGCTTATTTTAACGCTGAAATCATACCATCCATGACTATTAACCAGGTTTAGTATTTCGACATGTTTATCGCCGGGGGTTACTGACCTTTTATGATTATTAACATTGTAAGCATGATCAGTCACTTCAATAACATGCAAGTTTTTGGTTAAGTTATGCAGCTTTAGTTCTACGTTACCGGTAAGTTTTTTTCTATCCGCAATACTTCGTTGGTATTCAAAAGCAACATCAATATCAGGATCAGCCGAATTACCTTTGAACTCCCTGAAAAATCCATTGGGGCCATAAACTTGTAAACGGTAGTTATTCTCTTTAAACTCGTCAAGCTGCCATGTATCTGCTAAAGAATCACCTGCAACCACAGCATAATTCCGGATATCTCTTTCGTTTGTTGCGTGCCCATCCTTCTTTTCATCAGAAGATTTTCCCGAAGCATAAACAATAAACGGTGAACCAATTGCTGCCTTACCAAATATCTCGTTACTGGCTGCCAATGATAATGCAAATGATTTTTTATCTGCACTTATTTTTCCATCCACATATAACTGGTAATGCAAAGCACACGATGGTTTAATCCCTTTTTCCTGCTGCGGCATATAAGGCGACTTGCGCGAAAATTGGTTTACCTGTGCTATTTCCTCAGCAGTAAGCAACCTGTAATTATCCGGGAGTTTTTTGAATTGCGCGTTATAAATGCTTTCCAGCACTGCATTTTTACGCAGAAATTCGGGGGTTGGATTTTTTTCTCCTTTATAAGGCCTAAATGCCGATGTTAAATTACCGGTTACAGCCCTCCTCCAATCACTGATATTAGGTTCTGTTATTGTTTTCCCGGTTTTCTTGCTTAAAAAATTCTCCAAAAACTGCAAGGTTGAGGTGTGGTCAAATACTTCGGAATTTACCCAGCCTCCTTTACTCCATGGCGACGCTATTACCATCGGCACCCGGTAACCCAGCCCGATTGGGCCTGGTGCATGATCGTATGCCTTGTCATTTTTAGGCACGTACTCAATCTCTGTATCAATGCCTTTTGATGTTTTGCCTGAATGGTCTTTACCGGGGTCAGGCGGAACAAAAGGAGGCACATGGTCAAAATAGCCATCATTTTCATCATAGGTTAAAATGAAAATTGTCTTTTTCCACACTTCCGGATCTTGCGTTAGGATATCCATCGCCTCGGATACATACCAGGCACCATACCACGGTGCACCCGGATGATCAGAAAACTTTTCGGGAGCTACCAGCCATGATACGGTGGGCAATTTCCCTGTTTTTACATCTTCGCGAAATTGTTGGAATATATCGCCTTTGGGCACGTCCATAGTTCTCGGTGTTCCGTTATCGTCATAACTCAAAGAGGTTAATTTGCGATACTCAGGATCATTAACATTGGTAACAAATGCTCTTTTATGAAGTTCCTTTTCTTTTTCAGTTAAACCATCGAATTTTTCGGCGGTAAAATTCTCTTTGTCTTGTTTTACCAAAGAAAGTGCAGCTTTCTTCAAATCCAACTTCCTTTGTAATTTATCATCCGAATTATGCTGAAGTTCCTTTTCCAAAGCTGCTATTTCCTCCGTTAAACTTGATTCAACCGAACTCAAATGGTTGATATTGGTTTTATGAAAACGCACATTGTAATTGGCTAAATAGGATAAAGGATTATCAGAGAAATTACCGAGCCATTCATCTTCTTCTTCATTAAACCCTACATAAAAATTGACATCGTTACTTAATTCATTTTGATATACTTTCCAGTCTACCCCCATATCCTGCAGTCGTTCAGCAAATGAAGACATTTTCAAATCCATAAATTCAGACTCTCCATTTTCGAGTAATGCCCTGTATCCATCTCCTTGTTTTTCCTGAACTGTGCCTGTCCAAAAATAAAGCCGGTTAGGATTAGTTCCTGTTAAGGAAGAGCAGAAATGCTGATCACACACCGTAAAAGCATCGGCAAGTGCATAATAAAAGGGAATATCTTCACGGTCATAATAACCCATGGTCAGCGGTAAATTTTCAAATTCTTTATAACCTGATCTTTTGCTGTCTAACCATTTATCTAAATTACCATCATTCCGGGCATTAATCTGGCTGTGCCTTGAATGTGGCAGCGAGCTCATCCAGGTAGACTTCGTATCCTTAATATCCAGGCGAAAAGGCGCATAGGTTTCGCCGGCTGCATTGGTTTGCAGCCACACTTTATTTTCGTTTGGCAGATCGATTGCCCTTGGGTCATTAAATCCCCTTACGCCTTTAAGGGTGCCGAAACAATGGTCAAATGAGCGGTTTTCCTGCATCAGGATAACGATATGTTCTGCATCCAAATAGGTAGTCCCGAAATCAGGATTAATAGCCATCGCCCTTTGAATAGACGCAGGCAAAAAATTAGATAGCCCCGCTGCACTGGTTAATAACGCAGCCTTCTTTAAAAAGTCTCTTCTCGAATCCATAATTTTAATTTAGTTTTAGAATTCAACCCCATTAAGATTGATTAATCCCACTTGTAAAAGATAGTTTCGTACTGGCTGCTTCCATCTTCATACAAATCAAGGATAGAATATGCCGGTGCAAATTCGTCAAGTGTTCCGTTCCACCAATTACCCGATACCGCCCCGCCACAGTGATATTTTACTCCAAGGTAATCAACTGAATCCAGATAATGTATATGACCGCTTAATGCCACTTTTACGTTTTTATATTTGTAAAAAAGGTCTTTAATTTTTTTAGCATCAGCATGCTGATCATAACCAGGATATTTGATCTTATTAACAGGACCACGCTGTACATAATAGAGAATTGCTGTTACGGTAATGATCGGAATATGCGAAAAGATGAGCACGGGCGTATTCGGATCTGTATGGGCCAGTTCGTTTTCCAGCCAATTAAATTGTTCGTCACCCAATACATAGCCTATGTTATCCGGGCCAGAATTAATGCTATCGAGCGCTATAAATTTCCAGCCATTTTGAGTGAATGAATAATAAGGAGACGGTAAGTTAAGCTGTTTCAGGATCATTCCTTTTCCATATAAGGGGTCAGCTTTATCTGTTTCAGACTCAGGCTCGGGGGCATACCAAACGTCATGGTTCCCAATGCAACCTCGCATGGGGATATGATTAGTCGCTACTATTTCGTTCCATGAGTCCCATAGTGACTGGATATGCGTTTTTGATTGATTATTCATGTCCATCACCGAATCTCCTGAATTAATGATCAATTGCGGCGGATCGGCCATTGTATTAATTGCTTGTAATACTCTCTTAAATGCTTCCTTTGGTATAGCAGTAGCCAGTAAATGTATATCTGTAAGGTGCGCTACTCTAATTGCCCGTTTAATTTTTTTCTTTTCATTTTCCTTTGCAAGAGCATCTAGCTTAGTAGTGACCAAAGCACTGGAAAGCGTTATAATAGAAGCATTTTTTAGAAAGGATCTTCTGTTTTTCATATTGTTGATCGTATTAAAAAAGGCATATTCGGCAGGTACAGCCGCCGAATATGCTCACCATTATTGTTGTTGAAGCAACCACATCACCCCATTAATATTATCCCCACCCGGATATTGGCTCTTAATGGCATTATTTACATTGGTTGCGTTATTACCAATTTCATCAATAGGATACATCCATCTTTTAGGAACAGTATTCACACCATTCACCTGGTTTATTATCCCCGCTCCTGCCACTTCAAAAACCGGGAAGCCGGTACGCAGGTTTTCAAAAAATGGCTGTAAACCAGTGTTCATAAACATGCTGATGTATTTTTGTGTAATTATCTGTTGTATCTCGGTTCCGGTCTTTAATGGAATTGCCGGCTGGCTTAAATAGGTTTGAATATCATTATCAGAATATAACTGGCCTGTGTAAGGAACCCCTTGAGCGGCAGGGAAATTATAATCGGAGAATTGCATCGCGGCCGTTATACCTGCTATATAGTAGCTGTTTGCATTTCCGGTTATCCAGCCTCTTATTACCGCTTCGGATAGTAAAAACTGTAGCTCGGCATAACCCATCAGTACGCTCGGTTCGTTAGCTGGTTCAAAGTAGTAACGTGTGTTGAATTGAGAACCGTTCCCTAATGACTGTTGTTGCTGGTTAACACTAATTACTGCACTACCTTGTAAACCGGCGTAAGCATTAAAATTTGTTGGAGCAAGCCCGGCCGCACTGGCTTCGGGTGCCGCATATACAAAAAGCCGGGGATCCTGCAGTCCCTTAAGCAATTGTACAAATGAGTTATCCATCAGATAGTATATTTTGGCGTTGCTATCATTAAAATAAGGATATCTGCTCCCGGCAATATCGTAGTACTGCAATTGTGCATTGTCGGCATTAGATGCAAACAATGGATATTTTGTTGGATTGGATACAACATCACTAAACCGCTGCGCGATATTTAGGGTAGCATCATTGGCATGTAAAGAAAGGCTCATTAATACTCTTAAATAATAGGAGTTAATCGCTTTTTTCCATTGTGTGATACTGCCGCCATATATAAGATCATTGTTAATTAATCCTCCGGCATCAGAAAGCGAATCGCTGGCAAGTTTTAAATCGTTCAATACTTGCAAATAAATGGCTTCCTGTTTATCATATGCAGGATGCGAAGCAGCCGAGCTGAAATCATTATTTATAAGGGATAGTTCCGCCTGCGAATAAGGTACATCTCCAAACATTTGGGTAGTACCTACAATAAAGTATGAACTAAAAAACTTACCCAGGTATTTATAATTAGGCTTATTTACACGCGCAGCTTCCTGCTCCATTTTTACAACCTGGCTTAAGTTGCTGTAATTGAAAGTCCCTCTCGACCAGCCGTAATACTGTGAATTATCTGCTCCTATAGTATTTACCAGATAACGGCAACTGAACTCATTCTCGACTGATATGGTCGAAAAGAATATCTGCTCTACATTTGGTAACAGAAGCGAGGGATCGGCCTGGGTAGGCAGGTTAGGGTTTATTTGGTAATAACTAAATTTTTTGCAAGATGAGAAAAAGCACCCAAACAGCAGGAAAATTAGTAACCAATAATTATTTTTCATATTAATAGATTTAAAAATGAATGATTGAGGTAACTGACAATTGATGTTAAAATTTAAGATTGAAATTAAAACCTATACTGCGTGTAGAAGGCGTTTCATAGCTATCGGCACCCGGGTCAGGGTCGGCATTTGGCAATTTAGAGAACAGTAGTAAATTATTACCGACTAATGATACAGAGGCTGACTTGAACGCCTTTTGCTTACTTAGCATCTTTTTCGAGAAGGTGTAAGTAAGTGATAGTGTGCGCAATTTCAAATATGTACCACTGTAGTAGAAGTAATTGTTTTGATATGGGTTGCCACCTGTCGACTCCATATAAGAAATATAATTTACCGGAGTGGTGTTAGGCGCGTACTTCCTGGTGTCGGTAAGTAAATTTCCATGGCTGTCATACGTGGCGTTACCCGAAACAACGACTTCTCCCGGAGCTATAAAAGTGCTTTTCCCAGCATTGGCAGCGACCCTATATTGATTTACAGTACTAAGCGCGGTGCCGCCCCATGCCATTTTTTCATTAACCGTAGAGTATTGCAGGCCTCCTAAACGGCCATCGAGCGATATGCTTAGTGAAATATTTTTATAATTGAAAGTATTTTGCCATCCGTATATCCAACTAGGATCGGTATTCCCTATAGGCGTTGAATAAAGAGCACTTAATGGATAGCCATTCGCACCTACAATAAGTTTACCATCGGCCGAAAACTGACCTTCACTTACATAAAGTTTATCTAGTCTGTCTCCAACTTTAAGATATTGGCTATAGTATCCGGGGCCATAAGTATCATAGGTTACTTTTTTGATCCACGTATGGTTATTGCTGAAGTTAAAACCCGATGTCCATGAAAAATCAGTGGTTTTGATGGGGGTACCGTTTAGTACAAATTCCAATCCTTTATTTAAAAATTCGTTGGCATTTACAAGCAGACTGGAGTATCCGCTTGCCTGGGAAGGTGTAATGTTTTGAAAGTTGTTAGATTCCAGATTTCTAAAATAGGTAACATCTGCGTTTAATCTGTTTTTGAACAGGCCTAATGCTAACCCAGACTCCCATGACTGCACCGTATTGGGTATAAGATTAGGGGTATCATAGCTACTTGGATAGCTAAGTGACGATACACCGTTAAACTTATTGGCATTATTGTATGTGTTGATGCTTGCATAAGGATTGTAAGGATTAGCAGGGCTGATTGCACCACTATTTACCTGTGCCCAGGTAGAGCGCACCTTTAAAAATGAGATAACGTCCGGTAGTTTAAATGCTTCGGACAATACGGCCGAAACACCCACTGATGGGTAAATAAAGGCATTATTTGCAAGGGGCAATGTAGATGTCTGGTCTCTTCGTGCAGTACCGGAAACATAAATAAAGTGATAAAACTCCAGGTCAAGATCAGCATATAAACTGTTTATCTGTCTTTGTTGTAAGTAGTTTGATCCTGTTATTGGATTTATGGAATTACTCAGATAATACTGACCTGGGATGCTAAGCCCATCAGTTGAGGCGCTTAAGCCTTTATCTTCAACAAAAAAGCTGGAAGCGCCGGCAAGTGCCGACAAGTTAAAATTATCGCTGAACTTATGCTTATAGCTTAAGATCAGATCGGTAGTAATATCAAAATGAGTAGCATCAGAGGTTGAGAAGTTACCATCAGGGTTACCACCTATTAAGCTATATGGATAATTTTCGTCCTCATTTACAGAATTTGCGTTGAACCCTGAACGTAGCTTAAGAGATAGCTCTTTAGAAAATTGATAATTAAGCGATAAGTTGCCAAATGTTTTATCCGAATGATATCCATTTAACTGCTGATAGGCAAGAAAATAAGGATTGTTGTAATAAGACAGGTTGTAGTAAGATTGTTGCAATCCCACTTCACCTGGTGCCCAGTAATTTTTAAGGTCACGTATATCAACATCGGCACCCAACCACAATGCAACATTGTAAAGTAAACTACCTTGACCGTAGCCGGTTGATGGAATGTTGTCACTGTATTGCCTGTTGTAACTTATCCGCCCATCAAGGGTTAGTTTAGAGCTAAGGTTGTAGTTGCCGGCAATAGAGAATGACGAATTATTTAAACTCGTATTGGGTTCAACTCCCTTTTGATAGTTGTTTGCGAACGAAACTCTAAAAAACCCTTTGTCTCCGCTGGTAGTTACTGCAACACTAGTGTTTGACATAACACCTGTCTGGAAAAAATTATCGACATTATTCGCCCCCCTTGATATCCATGGAAGAGGCTTGTAATGACTGGTAGCTGTTGTGCCATTGCCCAAATCATAAGTATACGTTACATTCGGGTTATAGGGGCTGTTAAACTGTGGCAGTTCTAAATAACCGCTGGCAGTATTAGGGTCTTTTTGGTTTAGAGCTGGCCCCCAAACCCAACCTCCGCCTTCTAGTCCATCTCCACTACCATCTTGATAAGAATACACCCCATTATTACCATCCCCATATTGAGTTTGTACTTTAGGTGCCGCTAAGAAGCTTGTTTGAAACATGGTAGAAGAGTTCAATTCTACATCTGTTACTCCTTTTTTGCCTCTTTTTGTAGTGTATAAAATCGCACCATTTATACCAATTGAACCATAAAGTGCTGCTCCGGCCGCCCCTTTTAACACGGTAATGCTTTCAATGTCGTCCGCATTTATTTTATAGGGATCTGCAGTAGGATCGGGTATACCATCTATAACAATAAGCGGCGTTTGCCCCCGCAGTACAATTCCCGGATTTTCAAAAAAGCTCGAAGTGGTTTGTATATCCAAACCTGCCACCTGACCTACCAAGCCACCTATTGCAGTAGGTGTCTTTACTTTTTCCAGTATCTCCCCATCCACCACTTGCAATGCATAGGTAAGCGATTTCTTTTCCTTCTTTATATTTAGCGCCGTTACCACAACATCGGTCAACGCCTTTGGATCTTCCTTCAGCTGGATATTGTAGTTTGTCGTTTGACCCACTGTTACTTCCTGTGAAACAAAACCTATGAACGAAAAAACCAGGACATCACCATTGTCTGCCTTGATATTATAATTTCCCGCTACATCGGTTATCGTACCTTTTGAGGTTCCTTTAACCTTAACCGAAACGCCCGGCAAAGCTTGGCCTTTTTCATCTGAAACCTTACCATTTATGGTAAATGAATTATTTAAGTTTATTGTAACGCTTCTTTCAACTGAAGAAATTTTGTGAGCATACACGGCAGCACTGGCTTGCGTTAAAGTAATCGCAGTTATCAACGCTGTTACATTTATCCGCATAACTACGCTTTTTAAAAATATGGGGTTACGGCTAATAACTTTCCTCAGGCGGGTAAGGGCCTGTTGCAAATTAAACGGCACATGGAGTACCGCTCTAAAAAAAATAGTAAAATTCATTACATTTGTAAGATTTGAGTTAGGATTCTATTTAATTATTCCAAATTATTTATCCCTAAATTTATTGGGAACGGTTACTCAAATTATTGCCGGGATGTGCTTCGACTCACTACCCGGTTTTTTTTTGAGAACCAGCCTGTATTCTAGCTTTTGTTTATCATTTTTTTTTGATTTAATGTTAGTGGATCCGGTTAATTGCTCATCTGAAATCAGGATATAATCGATTTGTAGCAACCCATTTGGAAAGATGTAATTGCACTTGTTACTGGAAACTTTAAATATGCTGATTGCATCTGCTCTTGTGAATAACGGGAGCAATATCCTGATATCTTGTTAATTATATATTAGGTTATAATTATTAAATTAATTGAACGTTCAGTCAATTAATTAATAGCAATCAAAAAATGCTATCAGCAGAATTTTGAATTATAAAAACTGCATGCAGGCCGATCTTGTTTCGATCAGCTTCTCTTCAAAAACATACGTCAGGTTAAGGTACTCACAGCACTTGGCCTGATATTCATACTGCAATAAATAGCTATAATTGGGATATCGCTCCGCCCCATGAATTGGAAATTTAAGGGACCAACGGAATATTGGACACTTGTTAATACGTGAAATTAAAAAACGTGGTAATAAGTCATGTTCACGAATTGAACATGGTGATAAGGACACTCTTACATTCTTTCAGATCGTCAAAAAGCGTTACCAAGTGTAATCCGAACGGGACTTTCTTCAAAAAAGCATCGATCGAACAACTGAATCTTCTCGGAGTTACGGGTTCATATTTAATAAACAAGGCGGATATTGGAAGGTTTTGTTATTAAAAGACAGGAACGGGATGACTGACCTTTATATCACCATTTTGGATCAGTTGGAGGCCATTTCACATGATTATTTCTCCAACAAGATAAGCCTCCCTTATAAGTAATACCATTCGCAATATTTATGTTAATAATTGCTGTTGTATGGCTATCTTAATCAATTCAGCTGCATTGTTTACTTCAAATTTCTGTATTAGATTTCTGCGGTGGGTTTCTACAGTAAAATGGCTTATAAAAAGCTCTTCGGCCATTATAGCCGTTGTTTTGCCTTCAGAAATGAGTTGTAATATTTGCTTTTCTCTTTTAGTCAACTGAGGCCTTCCTTTGAGATCGTTCAATGAGGGGCGCATAATAATATCTTCTACTTCTTTGCTAAAGGCAACTTCACCGTTCAAGGCTTTGTTAATACATGATATTAACTCCTCTATAGACGCATTTTTTAGCAGATAACCTCCGGCACCGTTTTGTAAAATTTGCATAATAAGGCTTCGTTCAGTATGATTGCTTAGTGCTAATACGCAAGTACCGGGAGAAATTATCTTTATTTCTCTGCACAACTCCACCCCATTCATATCAGGAAGCATAATGTCTAATAAAACTACATCTACCTGATGCTCCCGTAAAAAGGGAATAATAGCGGATCCGTTGGTAAAGCTGCCGGTAATCTCAATCCGTTTTTCATCTGCCAGTAATGTTTTTAAACCCTGGATAACAATGGGATGGTCATCTACTATTACGAGTGTTACCTTACGTTGGTCATGCAACATTTAATTCGATGTTTATGGTGGTACCTTCGTTGATTACTGATGTAATATCCAACTTTCCATTTAAATAATCTACCCGATTTTTAATATTGTTCAAGCCCATTCCCGTCATTTTGTTTGATGTTCCTGTATCGAAGCCAACCCCATTATCTTCCGCTGTTATAAAAAAAATAGCATTATTCTGGCTGCACTGCAATACAATACTAGTGGCCTGTGCATGGCGAACAGCATTAGCCATAATCTCCTGTATAATCCGGTAAATGGCTATTTGAGCCGATATCGATATGTTTTTTTCAATGCCAAACGTCTGAAAATCTATATGAATATCTTTAGTCATCAATGATTCGCATAAATCTTTAAGGGCGGTTTCCAACCCAAACTGAAGTAAGGTTTCGGGCATCATATTACGGGCAATATGCCTAAGTTCACTTACTGAATGATCGAGCTGGCCAATTATCTGATGCAATTCCGCATCCTGCTTTTTAGCATCATGACTGGCCATCCAACCCGACAAGTTTATTTTCACTCCTGCCAGCATACCCCCTAATCCATCATGTAAATCCCGGGCCACTCTGGTTCGTTCCTTTTCCTCCCCTGTCAGGATGGCTTTGGTAACAGTAAGTTTTTGCTGTTGTTCCAGGTCCTTTAATTGTTGATGATGGTTGATCTCTTTCTGCATAAACAACTTTTTATTACTGCGATAATAAAATATTGAAGCAGCAGCAACAATTAATAAACAGATACTTGCCGTACCTAAAAGCAAGATATTGAGCCGACTATTTTTAGCTGAAAGCGTGGCCTTTTGTTTTTCTGTTTCAAGAATGGCTATTTTTTTCTGACTCTCTGCATTCCGGTATTTTATCTCCATGGCATTAATATCGTTTTTAAACTTGCTTTGTGATACACTGTCACTTAATTCACTATAGCGCTTCAACCAGTCAAATGCTCCTGTCATGTCTTTCATCCCCTGATCTGCCACGGCCATCCCATAGTATAACTGAAGCCTGTTGGTGGCCAGCTTCATCATTTCCCTTTGCTTCATCAGGTATATCACTACACTTTTTGCCGCACCATAACTTTTGTCATTATATAAAGCATAAAATCTTTGTAACTGCAGACGCTGTTCTTCATAACGCAGGCCAAGTTTTTTGGCAAGGGCCACTCCTTTGTCCAGGCTTTCCAACGCTTTTTTAAATTGGGAGCTCACTGTAAAATACATACCCTCTGCCGCGTAATGGTCCAGCAAATATGCTGAGTTAGGATACTCGGTAAGTAAACGCGATGCACTATCCAAAGCGGCCCTAGCTTTGGGGCTTTTACCTGATAAAATATAATTTTCGGCAATGGGTATGATAGGCTGATATTAACTGGCCCGAAGATGCATGTGCACTTTTTAAAATCTGTATACCCTTTAAACAATAGACTTCGGCCTTATCGAATTGGCCGGCATTTTTAAAAACAATACCCAACGCCAAATAGGCTTTGCCAACATATACATTATTATTGGCTTTTAGCGCTAGTGGAATAACCTTGTTTAATAAAATATTGGCAAATGCCTTATAATCATCTTTTCTCTGCCTTACTGTTCCATATTCATACCATACTTTGGCCTTGAAAAGATAAGCATCCTTTGTTTGAAAACTGTTTAACAGAGTATCTGCTTTCATATAAATCTTTTCGCTTTTATCCCAATTGGTTTGAACAAGCAGCCTGGCATCATAGTAATAATAGAGAGCCCGTAAATAGCTATTTTTTTTACTGAATTGCATGCCTTTATTGAGGTATTTCCATGCTTTGGTGCTGTCTTTTGCCGCCCAGAATTCTGATAAAGCAAAACTGGTTCTCGCCCTTATGCTGTCGGAGTTTGTCTGTCGCAAAACGGTCTCAAGGCTATCTGTAAATGCATGTTCATTTACAGACGTCTGCCCCTTACACCATAACGAGCAGTTTATAAGAAAAAAAAATATAAAATAGAAACGAGCCATACTTCACAAGTATATGGAACTATTCCAGATACGCAGTTCTCACTGCTAAAAATACCTGAAAACCATTAGAAAAAAACAGTAATTAAGTGCTATTGTTTGCGCTTTTTGGGTTCAGTTACTTTGTTAAATCAATGTTGACGACTAAATAAATAACTGATGCGTAACCCGAATAATCACTATAAAAATTTCACAAGCAGCAGTAACTCACCTGCACTGAAATTTTGAATTACCGGGCTTAATCTTAAAAAACTCACTGTTTATATATCCATTTTTTCAAACAAAAAACGATGATCATAAACCCTAAATATCTCTTTTATACTATGATAGGTTGTGCCTCAGTATTTCTTTTATCCTGCAGTGCCCAGAAAGAAGCTGACCGTATGGCGGAAAGAAATACTGTAAAAACAATATACCCTGAATCTGCTTTTGATTCCATCGCAGCCAAACAGGCACTATCTTACGGAACATCAAGCATAAAAGGTGTAGTGTTTACAAAACCCAAAACGCAGTTTGGCTATAACGCGCCATTGGCCCCGCGCATATATGGCAAAAATCTGCGGATTACCCTGCTTCCGGTTACCCCTTATTTTGAAGCCTGGTATAATTTACGTAAAGAAAAAGAGAACAAAAACACAATTGTATATATGTCCAAGCAGTCATTCAGATTTAGGCTTGAGGCTCTTTCTGATGAATACGGGCGGTTTAAATTTGAACGACTGAAACCAGGCAGATATTTTCTTCAAACCAACCTTGCCTGGGTAATGCCTAAAGGCTACAACCAGTATGTAGGGTCGGGAAGCGACGGGTGGGGGACGACCAACTATTATCAATATCATACTTATAATGAACAGCATAATGACCGGCTTGAACAATTTGTGGAAATAACACAGGATGGAACTGTGGTAGAAGTGAAACTGAAATAAACCTTGAATACATCAAAATAATCTAAATAAACACTATGAAAACAATCACCTTAAAAAGCATTACGCTAAGCATTTTTACATTATTTATGACTGCAACCTTACTGGTATCGTGCAGCAAAAGTAGTGACAACAAGCCATCGGGCAGTACCAGTCATAAAATTATCTATAAAGCCACGGCGACAAATGGAGCAGTAATTGATGGAGTTAGTTATACTGACGCCCAGGGCGACCAAACGAGCCTGAACGGGCTTAATGCCACTACCTATACAAGCCCTGAAATAACTGTCCCCGCATCACAGGAAAGTGTAATTTTTGCAGCTGAGGGTGAAGGAACTGGTGCTTCATCAACGATAACGGTGAATATATATGTTGACGGGGTAATTAAGAAAACCAACACAGGGTCGGGACTTGGGATTTCAATACCGACGAGCTATACTTTTTAAAGAAATTTTAAACTTAAATCTACAAACAAAGTGAAAAAACAATTATTCCTGATCGCATTATTTATTCTTACCACATTCGCCGGGATGGCCCAAACCAAATCTTCGTCATTTAACGATGGCGATAACCTCCTTAACATTGGTGTTGGTATAGGCAGTCCTTTTTTCGGATCTGGATATAAAGCATCACTGCCAATTAATCCATCAATAAGTTATGAAAAAGGGATAACAGATGCAATCAGTATCGGTGGTCAGCTATCGTATGCCAGTTCAAAGTTTGATGATGACTTTAATGATGCTTACAGCTTTAAAGAGCATGCTATTTATATAGGCGCCCGGGGCTCCTATCATTTTAATCAGGCGCTTGACATTGACCCTAAATTTGACCTTTATGGTGGGGCTAGCCTTGGCTATGTTGCAGTAAGTGTAAGTGATAATGTGGGCTCTTTGGGCAGTACTGCAAGTGGCCTTGGTTTTGGACTTTTTGCCGGGGGCAAATATTACTTTAAACCCAGCACCGCCATCTATGCCGAATTAGGTTACCAAAGTCTTTCATTTCTAAACATTGGGGTAGCTTTTAAATTCTAAATGCCGTACATTAAAAGTCTATCAGTCAAAACTTGAATTTGAGTCCGTCTCATCAAAGGAATAGGATTTATTGTAACAAACGGAATCACATGGCCAAACCTCCCGGAATATCCAATAAACTACATAAATCGAACTTCGTTAAAAAAGGCCGGTCTACAAAAAACGGCCTTTAAATTCTATTGAGTGGCCCATGTATTATCATTCATTGCTGCCGCGAGTGCTAAATCAACCTCAAAAGAGTTCATCTTTGCTAGCTTATCCTACTTAACGAAACGCGCTTTACGGCGCGTTTCTTGTTTATTGTCTTTAACAAAATGATAAACAGACGATTACTTCCCCTTAAAAAGAGTTCGAAATTTTTCAATAAAATCTATACCGATTTCAAAATTGGGCTATATCAGGCTTCTCTCATTATTTAACCTCACTTTCTGAAAGTTCGATTTCCCCTTAGGGATATTCTGAGTTAAGGGCAACTGCTGTTTTGTTACGAGACTTTGCAATGAGATAAAGGAATTTGAGAATTACACTCGCCTCTTCTTCGTTAACGCAAATGCCATTTTGGGCTTGAAAAATTAGTGATTGCATGAGTTATTTAGGCCGGATTGGTTTTTATTCAATACGACTCCTTCTGCGTAATTTCCACTGGTTATATGTTTAGTCCTAAATAAATAAACTGGTTTTATGTTAATGGATCCACAGTTTTTGGACATCTTCCAATGATTTTCCCTTTGTTTCGGGTACCAGCTTGAGTACTGTCAGAAACGAAAGCAGACAACAGCCAGAAAAAAACCAAAACGTGATACCGGGACCAACTGTTCCAAGTAAGATAGGCGTTAGTTGTCCAACTACAGTGTCAGCCACCCACATCACTAAAATGCTCAGTCCCATAGCACGCCCCCGAATCTCTGTTGGAAATATTTCTGCAGCAATAACAAACTTCAAAGGGCCGATGGAAAATGCGAAACAAGCCAAAAACAAAACGATACCAATTACCAGTGCAATACTTCCGGTGTTGCCTGTATAAAAGCAGATGCCCGTGAAAAGCAGGCACACACAGGCTCCTATGGAGCCTGTGAGATAAAGGGGGCGCCGTCCCATCTGGTCTACTTTCCATACCGCTATAAGGGTAAATATGAAGTTTGCAACGCCAAAAACGATTTGGCCTAAAAGTGCTTTATTAATGGCAATGCCAGCAGCATTTAAGATTTGAGGACCGTAATAAATGACGGCGTTAATTCCACTAAATTGGGAAAATAAGGGTAGCAGTAATGCAATTATAAGGGGCTTCCGCATTGCCCTGGAAAAAATCTCTTTATAGGAGCCTTTTTCATCCGCGTTGTTAGATTCGGTTATTGGTACAGGCCGACTGGCTGCATCTAAGCCAAGTAGTCGCTTAAATATCCGTGCTGCATGGTCATCCTGTCCTTTCTGCATCAGCCACCATGGACTTTCGGGAACAAAACAAAGACCCGTGAAAAAGAGTAAGGCAGGGATGATACCCAAGCCAAGCATTCCACGCCAGGGTTCTTTTACAAAGAGAATGTGAAAGAAAGGTGCCATTATTGTCCCGGTATGTTGAACTGCAAAATTTAACATGGCCGCATTGGTGATATAGGCAATCAATATACCCACAGTTATCGCCAGTTGATAAAAGATTACGAGCCTGCCCCGAATAGCTGCAGGAGCAATCTCAGACAGGTAAAGTGGCGCTACAATGGAAGCCGTGCCAACCCCCATTCCACCCAGCATTCTGGACAGCACCAATTGCGTGAATCCAGAGGAGACCGTAGCAGCAATCGCTGACAATAAAAACAGCAGTGCCGATAGCATCAATAGTTTTTTACGGCCCAGGCGGTCGCTCAGGTCCCCGGAAAATAGCACACCGATGATACAACCTACCAGCGCCGATGATACAAACCAACCTTCGGCAGCGGAAGAAAGACCGAACTGGCTTTTTACAAAAGGTAAAACACCAGAGATTACGGCCATGTCAAATCCAAAAAGAAATCCACCGAGCGTAGCAATGAAGGCGGTTCCGGCGAGAAATGAATTTAGTGTTTGGTTTGTTTTTTTAACAGTGCTTTTCATAATGGCTTATATTTTTATTCTTTCTCTATTCGCACTGTCATAATCCCTTTGGACGGTAATATAAAGTCATTACCCAATAACTTCTTCTTATCTTCCATGAGGTCACTTTCGTACACCCTTACTGCCCCGACGTTTTGAGGGCTAACCTGTATTTTACTGTCCTCTGGTCCGCAACTGACGAGTTGTACAATTACGGCTTTGCCATCATTAGCGGGTTTTATCGCCTCTACGTAGAATTTCTCTCCAGACAGTTTGAAGAAAAGTTTTTTGCTATCTCCCAGGCTGGTGGCAGCGACAATTAGTGGCTGATGATTATTTAACCCTTCCTGGTTAGCGGCAAAACTTTCGTACGACTGATCATGAGCCGTAAACAGATAATGAAACGTTGCTTTCCCTTCCTGATCGGCCCGGAAATTAGTGTGCCATAAGTTGTTCATAACCCATGAATACAGCTTTGGCGATTGCGGCGTAAATGTCAACCACAGAGGAGAATGATGCAAACCACCAAGTAAGCCTGCGGTAGTAATATCGCCAATCTCGAAAAGTGGTGCATCCGGACTTGACCAGGTCACACCGTAGTTGTTATTGGATACGTCTACCCAGCGCTGAACTGTGTACCAATTCTTGTTTGCATTAGGCAACTGATCAGCTTCAGCAGTTATACTGCCCCAGGGAATGTTATAACGAACTTGTGCATCTGGTACATTAAATGGAAAAGCAAAATGTACGCTTTCCTTTTGGCGAACAGCGATCTTATCAATTGTATTTATAAGTTCAATGTTGTCGATACCGCTAACCAATTTCACCTCCCGCACAAGGCTATTCGCGCCTGGCGCCTTAGATGTAATCAGCAGACTAACCACCAGTGGTCCGTTTTCTTTTACTGAAATATGTACCTCTGAGCTTGACTGTATATTTTTCAGAGAATCTCCCGGCATATACAGGTACTTATTAAATCCAGCAGAGTCTACCAATACGATGGTTTTGCTTCCTGAATTTTTGGTAATATGATCTATGTCACCGGTGGATTGCTCGACATCAATCGTATAAATACCATTGGTTAATTGCTTGTTTGTAATTTTTGCACTCCCGGCTGTGTAAGCTTTTCCTGGGTGGATGGTATAAATCCGGCTGCCAAACTGAGGCACATCGGTAGCGACGAATGCCAGTTCACCGGTGCTGAGACGCTGAGATGGTACACTTGCACCAGTCTCATCTTTTACCAAATCGCCTGTAGCGCTTAATACCGACGGTACATATACGACTCCGGTACGCGCCCAGGATAATGTATTATAGACAGTAACTGCCCCTGATTTTGGTAAAGCGGGATTGAGCACTCGCTTCATGATGGTATCTATTTGCCTTTTTGCTTCCAGCACGTAACCCTGTTTTACGGCCCATTCACTTTTTACCCGCTCGTTATCCGGTTCATCAATGCTATTATAAGCGCCCCAGGTATGCTCATTATACAGAAGCAGGTTTTTCCAGGTAGCGTTAAATTTATCAGCCGGATAATCTGTTTTATTCCGGATGGCCCATAATGCAGCCGCTTGTTTAAGACGATCAGAGGATTCACGGCTAAGGGCTGTTTCCCGGGCGGCGGAAGAAACGCCATCTGTCCAATACTCTGTGTAATCACCTGCCAAATGAGGAATTTTATATTTATATTTTTCCTCGAAATCGCCAAAGAATTGTTTTACCGAGGTGATGACTAGCTTTGGGGAAGAGAAATGTTGATTCCATGCTTTAACCGCATCTGGTAGCTCTGGGTCAATTGGTGCATTGTCGCTCATCGCCCAGGTAAGAATTGTCATATCATAGGGGAAGTTGTTTTGTTCCAGATCGGCCAGATAGGAGAAAATGTGCGGATTCAGGAAGTTCTCTGACGGATGTCCGGTATAGTAGGGTTTGGGGTCATCAACACTGAAGAAATTAGGGATTTTACTTCCTTTAAGGGTATAGCCAATAGAGTAAGGTTGACATTGCCAGAAAAGGAAGCTCTGTTTTCCAGAAGGCGAGGTCCAGTAAAAGGGTTTATCCTGCCATTTGGCTAAATTGCCGATTCTGTCTGATGCATTTGGCCCTGAAAGGAAATATTTGATGCCAGTCTGCTCACTCTGTGCAGCAAGTCCCCAGGAAGCGCCCGGCACATCTCCCTGGAACATTGTATGGATTTCGATGCCGTGCTCTCTTGCTAATTGCTGAGACCTGATAAACATCTGCATAAGCTGATAAGAATCGGTCATACTGGTATTGATATTACCGTAAGCTCCGTCGAGATTTATCCAACCATTCTTCACTGCGTTCCAGAACTGTTCTTTCTTCTTTTCATTGGCAACTTTCAGGTAGTTATCAACTACCCATATAGCCTCAGTCGTCCATTTGTATCGGGCTTCGACCGGATAATCAGCTGTTTTTTTAGCAAGATTGATTGCCTCGTCGATATTATCCATATGCAGTTTTAATACTTTGGCCTGCGTATTGGTATAACCGATATCAACATGAGAATGCGGCAGTATGTAAACCGTCCAATTATTGCGTGCCGGAGTCACAAGGCAGCGAGCCTTATAGGTCTGGCCGCCTGATCGCAGGGTAACCTCAGCTTGTGTAATGATCTGGATGGGAGGTCCGGGCAAAGGTAATTCGAAAACGTCTATCCCTTCAGGTGATGCGGGGATTTTTACGTGTTCTGTCTCACCGTTAAATCCAACAATCACCTCGCTTTCATTGAAATTCTTGCCACCCATGAATAGAAGGCGCACCATTCTCCTATCTGTACCATTATATTTAATATAAGCAATGGTGGGTTCGAGTGTAACTGAAGTAAATTGCTTTGGCGTTTTTTGTGCATATAAGTCTGTCATTAATAAGCAGACCATCGTAATTATAGCACTGATATTTTTCATTATTTATTGCGTTTATCTTAATCGTTTAACAATATTCATCTTTAACATAAGCTCTAACCACCTTGGCTCTTCCCTCGCCATTATTAGTTAGCTCGTAGCTGCATGAAGCTGCAGGTACAATAAAAGTTTCGGCATAATAAATGCGCTGCAACCGGTCTCCTGTTTTAACCGAAATACATTCGCCTTCAACAAGGCTAAGGATATGACACTGATCAAGGGTGTCACAAGTTAGCTGGTGATCAAATTCAAGCCGGTCAATGGCGTAAAAATGATCCGGATGAGTGCTTAGGCTGATCAATTGGTGATCTTCATTCTCGCTGATTACTTCCTGGCGGGACAGCAGTGTTTCTTTTACTGCATCGCCTTTTCTGTCAAAACGCAGGTTTTCAAAAGCCCGGTTAATGTTTAGGGGACGCAATTCTCCGTTTAAATCCGGTCTCACCCAATCGTATATCTTAAAAGTATAGATATAGGGCGTAGCACTGATTTCCAATACCATATTATTGACACCCGAACAATGTACCGTTCCATTGGGGATCAAAAAAAGATCGTGTTTTTTTGCAGGAAATGTTTGTACATAGTTTTCAACGGTGACCGGGACCTTGTTATGAAAACTATTTTCCATATCTGCCCGGAAAGCCTCCTTGTTTATATCTTCCCTAAATCCCAGGTATACTTTCGCATCCGGTGTGCTGTCAAGGATATAATAAGTTTCATCCTGCGTAAAATCTTCGCCAAAATGATTTGCTGTATAAGTCACAGAAGGATGGCATTGCAATGAAAGGTTACCGCCGTTAAATGTGTCAAGAAAATCAAACCTGATAGGAAACACATGACCGAATCGTGCTGCTGCTTTACCCAGAATAGCCTCACTGTTGAAAAAAAGTAGGCTGTCAAAAGAAATCTCCAACATCAATC
>Ga0207023_10006_pt1 | contig 73398 bp, 69 predicted proteins | sample Alteio_BWMinCont_47_FD_153464 | JGI IMG/M metagenome (GOLD analysis project Ga0207023, IMG submission 153464) | Enriched cells from forest soil in Barre Woods Harvard Forest LTER site, Petersham, Massachusetts, United States -... | ecosystem: Environmental > Terrestrial > Soil > Temperate forest >... | reverse complement strand
CCGAAATGCAGGTGATTTGGGGTTACTATGCTGATTACCTGAACACGCTCATCCTGGGGTAATTGTTTTTCTTTTTCGATGAGTTCCTGGTACGATGTATAAACCCGATCCGGCGATAGCCCCAATAATAAACCACTTGCTTTAGCCTTTTCCGCATTACTGCTGAACGCGCCGCAAACCAGTTCATATTCGTCGTCCATACGGGCGGCGATGCGGTGGACAGCGCCAATAAACGCGCCCTGGCCACCGCCTATCATTCCTAATTTTAACTTCATATATTAACTTAACACTTTCCAGCCTTCGCGGTACTCGCGTTTTATGAATTGGTTTACATCATCAAAATTGGTTACCCGCATGGCATCATTATCCCAAATCAGTTTTATGTTTTGGCCTGGGTAATCAAAGCCCCTGCCGTCAGCACGTTGTTTTTGAATATCGTGCCCACGAATAGAAAGATTTGCCATCAACAAGGCTTCTGTTAGTGGACCAGCCAGTTTGAATGGCGAGCTCACATCGTCGGGTTTACCGGCAATAGCTGCATTTACCCATTGCGCGTAATGCCCGTCTTGTCCGCCCGGTACACGCTTAATTGTTTGCGGCACGGTAGACTGAGCTGTACGCGAGGTTGGCAATAACTGTGGATTTAATGAGTAGGTACTTGCCATCATTTTTCCTTTTGTGCCGATGAAGAGCATACCGTTACCGTTATCACCAAAATCTTCATTCGGCCCTAATTCAACAGGGCGTTCAGGCTGTATGCCGCCATCCATCCAATGTACAGTAACATCGCCCTGTGTCTTCGCTGTTTTAGGGAAAGTAAGGGTGATATGACTTGATGGCGGACAACTATCCGGGAAGTATCCTTTTTGAAAATTATCTACATAAACAGTTCCCACGCTTGATTGCACATCTTTAACATATTGCAGATCAAGCACGCGGAATGGGGCTTCCATTATGTGGCAACCCATATCGCCAAGTGCGCCGGTGCCATAATCCCACCAGCCACGCCAGTTGAATGGCACTAGCTTGTTTACATAATCTTTAGAGGGGGCGGTTCCTAACCACAAATCCCAATCCAGTTCTTTTGGGATATCGGCTTTTGTAGTTGGCCAAGGGATGCCCTGCGGCCATACGGGGCGGTCTGTCCAGCAATAAACGGTATGTACATCACCTATCTCGCCTGCATCATACCATTCGCGTAAGCGCCTTACCCCATCGTTTGATGAGCCTTGATTACCCATTTGGGTTACCACATTATATTTTTTAGCAGCGTGTGTTAAGGCACGGGCCTCAAATACATCATGCGCCATCGGTTTTTGCACGTATACGTGCTTGCCCATTTGCATAGCGGAGAGCGCTACGATAGCATGATTATGATCGGGAATGGATACGGATACGGCATCAAAGTTTTTGTGATCCTTATCCAGCATCTCGCGCCAGTCTTTATAAAATTTCGCTTTCGGGAATTTGGCTACTGTTTTGGCAGCGCTGCGCATATCAACATCACATAGATAGCCAATTTCGGCATTGCCGCTGGCGTAGAAATTAGCAATGTCGCTTTGGCCTTTGCCACCTGCACCAACAGATGCAATTACCAGTTTATCGCTTGGTGCAATAAAACCTTTTCCGCCTAAAACATAGCGGGGAACAATCATGATGCCTGCAGCTGCAATGGAACTGCTTTTAATAAAACCTCTGCGCGAGGTATTTAAAGATGAATCAGTTGGTTTATTGGTCATTGGTTATAAATTAGTTTAATAGGTAGTTATAAAATCAATTTAGCTCCGGTACATCAAACTTAGTAATTTATTTAAAAAGATACACCACGCCATAAATATGTTACTTAATATCCCAAACCCTGCATAACTTTCAGGTCAATTGCAGTACTGGCTATCGGGTCCATTCCCTGGTAATCTTCCTGCTCAATAATAAATTGTGAAGTACCTTTTTTGCGGGCTGCTTTTAATATTTCTTTTAATGGTAATAAGCCCTTGCCAAGCAGGGTATTTTCATACTTACCATCGTCTTTTTTAATTACATCTTTTACATGCATTAACTCAAACCTGCCAGGATATTTTTTGATATAATCCATCGGTATAGCACCTGCTGAATACATATTGCCAATATCCAATTGCTGGGTAACCAATGCAGGGTCGGTATTAGCTAATATTAAATCGTACATCTTATCGTTGCCAAATATGGTTGTGAATTCGAAATCGTGGTTATGGTAACCGAATACCATCCCTTTACTTTTACATAGCTCACCGCATTTATTAAATACATCCATAAAGGCTTTAAAGGCATTAAAATCATGCTTTAAATTATCGTCCAGTCCGGGGCTTATCAGGTATTTTTGGTGGATGTCTAATGCATCATCCAAGGTTCTTTTCCATTCATCGGTAAAATCATTTTTGGCGGCATCCCAGTGCTTTTGCTGTAATACCACATGACCGCTGGTCATGTTGAGGAAGTTATCGTCCAAAACCTTTTTAAAATCCTTAACACTTAAGCCATAAAACTTACTATCGCTATAACCTGCATGTTCTAAGTGCTTGTACCCTATTGTCGCCAATTGCTTAAGTGTGCCTGTTGGGTCGGCGTGCATGGCGTCACGTACGGTATAAAGTTGCAGGCCAATACGTTCAATTTCTTTTATTGGGGATGAGAAAAGATGATTAGGTAATAAAGCTGTGCCAGCCGCTAAAACAGCGCTGTTTATTAAAAATTTCCTTCGAGATGTTTGCATCATGGTTATTGGGCTATTGGGAATACAGGAAACAATAATTGTGTATTGCTCACAAAGGCTAAACACTTGCTATCTGGCGACCATGATGGGGTATTGATAGTACCCTGACCACCATACAAATAAGCCACTACTTTAATTGGGCCGCCGCCAACCGGCATTACTCTCAGGTATACATGTTTATAAAAAGGATGATCCCCAGGAGCGACTTCATTTTTCATGAAGGATATAAATTCGATCATTTTTCCATCAGGCGATACATGCGGGAACCAGTTATCATAATCATCATTGGTTACCTGGGTTTGATTGCTGCCGTCGGGATTCATGCGCCAGATCTGCATCAGGCCGCTGCGGACCGAGCAGAAGTAGATGTATTTTCCATCGGGCGTGTATTCCGCGCCGTCATCTAATCCGGGTGCATTGGTTAGTCTAACTTCCTTGCCTCCTTTTGATGGGACTTTGTAAATATCATATTCATTATTTCTATCGCCACAAAAAACAATATACTTACCATCGGGCGACCAGCCGTGCATGTATGATGGGCCTGTTGGGGTTAATTGCCTTGCTTCACCACCATTCGATGGGATAATATAGCCGATTGAGCCATCTTTTTCACTATTACTGATCGCCAGCCATTTACCATCGAAGGATAATACGTGGTCGTTGTTATTATTTTTAGCTACGCCCGTATTTAGTACCTGTGAGATGTTGTTTTTTAAATCGTATTTATAAAGCAAACCATTACTGTTATAGATCAGCGATTTACCATCTTTAGTCCAATTTGGCGCTTGCAGCGATTGTGATGACTGGTATATGATGCGGCTGTTGCTGTTTTCCAGATTCAATATTTGAATATCACTGCCGATGTATTTTTGATAGCCATTTGCACCATTGGCAGGTACAACAATACGCACGTTATTAAATACGGCGGTTTCGGAAACATTTGGATTGTGCGAGCATACAAATAAGCCAACATAAACTTCATCTCCCAGATCAAGATCTTCAACCTTCTCGGTAACGAAAGTTTCGCCGTTACGTGCTACCGACATGGTGTAGGTATTGCCTTTTCTTTCAATCTGGATAACATCGGCATGTATAATAGATGATTTGATCTCTTCGGTTTGCGCGCCAACTGTGCGCCTGAATTGTAACGAAGTTAAGCCATCGCCATGCACCACTGCATTAACGTGTTTTGAATTGGAATCGAGCGATGTACGGATCATCCAACCGAGCTTGCGGTGCATCTCGATCCCTTTACCTAAAAAGGCAGCCTTTGTAGTTAATACAAAATCGCCTTTTATGCGTTTGTAAACATAATGGAAGGCATCATGATCAAACCAGATGTTATAACCTGAACCGGTAATTTTATATTGCTGAGATTCGGGTTCATATAATGCTGACCCGGAAAGCTTTACATTGCCTACATCGGTTTGCGCATCAAATATGCCTAAATTTTGAGCTGAAACTGTTTGGCTGAAGAATACAGCGCATAAAAAACACATCAATAGCGATGATTTTGCATTCATAATATAGGTAGTGTAATGGTTAAATGGTAAGCTAAGGTAATTAATCCTTACACAAAAAGGTAGTGTTTTTTTAGCGAAAGATTTGCTTTTTAAATAGAATTACAGCTTAAATACATAAACAAACGTAAATGGCGGTAAAATTTGAGTTTGCCCTGTAAATCGGGGATTGCCACGCTTCGTTCGCAATGACGCTTTGTTTAACAAAAAAGGGAGATACAAATTGCATCTCCCTTTTTATTTCTTAATCAGGTTACTATCTTCTAACCTTAGTTTTTACTTTGTAACCGTTGTAATGTTTCTTTTTGTGAAAAGTGTTATGTACTTTTTGACCAAAAGTACTGGTGTGCTTCACCTTAACAGTTCTCTTTTCTACCCTGTGTTGTTGTGCGAATGATGAGAAGCCTATGGCTAAAACCATCAAGATTGATAAAATTAGTTTTTTCATTGGTTGAGTTTTATAAACCTTACAACTAGTGAGCACTATAAAAGTTTTAGCCACTGAAGTTTAATTAATAAAAGCCTCCTCAGGTTCTTGTATGTAAGCCGCAGGTACTACATTATTAACCAATACCGCTACTTTAACAGGTTTTTGACAATAAGCCAGTTTAAAATCTTTTTTAGAATCGCGGTAACTACTTACTGCGCCTAACATGCTCAATAGTTTTATATAACACCAGGCCAAATCAAGCTGGTATGGCTTAAAGCCAGAGCGTGCGCTTTTTGGATACAAATGATGATTATTATGCCATTCGCCGGCAACATAGCCTGGCCATATTTGATTGATAGACATATCCTCGCGATTATGATCAACACCATCACGACGTTTGTCTTCACCCTTGCCATGGCCTTCATAGTTATACGTACGCACACCTACGGCCCAAAAACCAGCTGCACCAAATATGGCGCATACCAGGCCAAAACCACCTATTAAGTAAAATGCAGCAAACCAAAACGCCCAGTTAAGTAATACCGCGGTAATGGTGCGAACTGGCGCTGCCAATGTACCCCACTTATTATACTTTGTATAGGAGTTTGTTTTAACACCTGTATGGCGCATTAAATTAACGCATTTGTCATAGTCTTTTTCGGACAGGCTGCGTGATATAGGCTGATGATTTACATCTGCCAAAAAACAGTATAAAAAACCGCCCTGGGCATTATAAGGATCGCCGGGTTGATCAGAAAGCGCGTGGTGTACGTGGTGCGATACCGCGTAGATTTCTTCCGGAATAATTTTTAAAGTAAGGTTTTGAGTAAAAAATCGCCAAAAATTATTTTTGAATGTATAAGCCCCATGTGTACAGTAACGATGTAACCAAATGGTACCATGCGTACCCATTACAATCATACTATATACAAAGGCAACAATTAATAATTTGATGGAGAAGTATTTAAATATGAATACAAAAAGGAATGGTGCCAGGCAGCATACCATAAACCAGCTCATGAACGAAAGCCAGTTTTTTTTATTTTTAAATACATTTAAACGGGAAAAGAACTCTTTGAAAATTTCACCTGGTTTAGGCTTTGAAAGCTTACCAAATTTGTCCATCCATCCATACGATGGTGGCTCCAACACACTCTCTAAGAAGGCCATAGCACAAAAATTAATTATAGTTTATTTAGTTAGGGACAGTGAATGAAAGGTATGTATAATATAATGAAACTAAGAATAATTCTTAGAGCCTCAAGGCATACAGTTTATAAACTACCGGATTTGTTTTTAATAAGAAATATTTTATCTAACATAGATAGTACCACATGGTACTATTGCCTGAATTACAGGATACACTTGGTTAGCGTTTACTTATTAAACGGTTAATGTTTAACAAAAGTGTATCAGATAAAACAATTATAGTGTTATACGTAATTACTTGGTAATAGTTAGTTAAAAAGAGAGATAAATGCATCGCTTTAAAACGCTACCGTATCTTGCTCCTGTATTGCAAAAGGCCTGTGCTTATATTTTGGAGACTTAACTACTTAAAAGTATCTAAAATTCTTAAAAGCGATTTCGCTGAGTTATTGATAATGTATTTATTTTTTTAAATTATGTATCGTATTATTGCGAACCCAAACTGATTAGCATAATAGCTGTTACCAATAATATTATTTAATACTACCTTGAAGAAAGTAATACTGCTTATTGCCATATATTTTTTTGTAAACCATGCCGTAGCTCAGGGTTCGGTAATGAGGAAAAACAGTCTCACCCAATCGGTTACTGAGCAATTTTTGGTATTGAAAAGCAACAAGGAAATAAAACAGGGCCTATATCAGGCGATATATCGCCGCCAGATTGCGCTGGCAAGCGGGAATTATGCTGATAATAAAAGGATTGGCGCCTGGCATTTCTACGATAAATATGGCCGTTTAGTACAAAATTTCAATTATGAACGGAATAGTATAACGTGGGAAATGGCTGATGACAGCCTTAGCGCCATGCATATCAGGTATGGTTTTGATAATAAAATCACGGACACGGACAGGGTAACTAAGCCGATGAAAGCTGGTGGCATTTATTACGGCTATATTCCTTATTTAAAATTGTTCCGGCTGTCTGACGATTATATGGAGACCGACTTGACTCAGTTTACCGCTATTTTGGAAATATTGGTTAGCCCGGGTGGCAGGTTGGCTGATTTTAAGGTGCATATTAAATCGCCGGTTGATGAACGTATAACCACTTTTAGCACTGATTTAATTGATGAGGATGACAGGCTTTTTGTGCCTGCTACGATAAACTACAAACCGGTACTTTGCCGGATATTTGTGAGGTGCAGGATAACCGATGACGGGGAATTGGATATTGACTAATTATGATTTAGAACGAGACTATATATGCCCGTTCTAAATCATAATTATTCAATATTAGTGAGCGTGATGACCATCGGCGCCATGCGCGTGGCCATGTGACAATTCTTCGGGTGTTGCAGGGCGAACATTAAGGATATTTCCTTTGAAATGTAATTCCTGACCTGCCATTGGGTGGTTAAGATCAACAATTACCGCATCTTCAGCAACAGAAACAACCTGCCCCTGGAAACGATTTCCATTGTTATCCTGTAAAGGCAAAATGCTGCCAATTTCAGGCACGTCAGTACCGTTAAACATTTCTTTTGGAAGATTAGCTACCGCTTCATCGTCATATTCTCCATATGCATCTTGTGCCGACAAGTGAAAATCATAGTTATCACCGGTTGACAAAGTGCTTAAATTTTCTTCGAACTTAGGCAGCATCTGGCCTGCTCCGTATAAAAAGGTTAGAGGCTGCTCCTGTGTAGCGCTCTCAACTAATGTTTCTGTGCCATTCTGATCAACATACAAATCGTAAGTTAATGAGACTACGTGTTGTGGTTCAATTTTCATTCTGAATTCTATTTCTTATAAAAGTATTTTGGAATTAATTTGTTTTACAGCGTCAATGGAATTGTAAACGGGCAGGCTACAGGTTTTATCCTTACAGATAAATATTTGTGTCTCACTGGTGAATTTTTCCTGCAACAAAGGTAAACTTCCTTTTTTACCTCCCAATATTATTTTATTAGGAATGTATTTATTTTCAATTTCGATGCGTAAGGCATCATAATTTTCGCCGGTGATGGCAACTTCGTAGGTGCCAAATACTTCATCAAGCAATAACATACACCAATTTGAGTAGGATGACCCATACCTGGCGATGTGAGGCATTACATTGCGTAATAACTGCGCCGAAATTTGATGATACTCCTCATTATCAAACAACAAACCTATTTTTTTAAGGTTGCGAGCCATTACGGAGTTTGATGATGGAATTACGCCATCCATAATTTCGGATTTCCGGGCGATCAGTTGCTCGTTGCTATCCCCAGTAAAATAAAAGATTCCGCTTGCCGGGTCATAAAAATGCGCTATGGCATAATCGACAAGACCGTGGGCATGTTCCAGCCAGCGTTCATCAAAAGTAACCTCGTATAAGGCGATTAAACCATCGGCTACGTTGCCATAATCATCCAGAAAAGCTATCGAGTCATTATCCACACCTTTGTAAGTACGCGACAGACGGCCTTCTTCGTTCACCATATAATTCACAATGAAATCGGCATTTCGTAGGGCCATGTCAAGGTAATCGTGCTCAGTAAATGAGCGATAAGCATCGCACAGGCCTTTAAGCATTAATCCATTCCATGATGCTAATATTTTATTATCCAAACCGGGGCGTATGCGCTGACTACGGGCATAGAAGACTTTTTTACGCCCATCTTCAATCTTTTCCATCATCGATTCCAGTGGCAAGCCCAGTTTGTTAGCTAATTGCAGATCTTTCTCCTGCCTGAAGAGTACATTGGTTTGTTCCTCTTCCCAGTTGCCGTCCCCGGTTATGTGGTAGTAGATGCAGAAAAGTTCGGCATCATCGCCTAAAATGGTTTCAATTTCGGCTTTGGTGAAAGTGTAGAATTTACCTTCTACGCCTTCGCTATCGGCATCCAACGCGCTATAGAAACCGCCATCGGGTGATGAAAGTTCACGCATAGAGAAATTGATGATCTCATCAACAACCTGTTTATATAGTTGCGAACTTTTCCAGGTATAAGCTTCAGAATACAGGCTGATCAACTGGGCATTATCATATAACATTTTTTCAAAATGTGGTACATGCCAGCGGCCATCAACTGAATATCGGGCGAAGCCGCCGCCAATGTGATCGTATATCCCACCAAAAGCCATCTTTTTTAAAGTTAGGCTAACACTTTGGGCGATATTGGCATCATTTGTTAAATAGCCGTAACGCATCAGAAATTGCCAGTTGTTGGGCATCGGAAATTTAGGTGCTGAACCCATCCCCCCTTCTTCGGAATCAAAATATTTTTTCCAGTTTTCTACAATTATTTTTAAATCATCCTGCGAATATTGAGGTTGCTCCTTAACAACACCAATAGTTTCAAAGTTTTGGATGCCTTCTGTTAGTTTTACCGCGTATTCTTCAGCTTCAACAGGCTTTTGTTTGTAAAAATCGGCCAGGTTAAATAGTAATGAAGCCCAGTCATTCTTGCGGAAATAGGTACCTCCATAGATTGGGCGTTGATCGGGCAGGCAGATACAGTTTAACGGCCAACCTCCCCTGCCGCTCATTAATTGTACGGCACTCATGTAGATCTGATCTATGTCAGGCCGTTCTTCCCTATCTACCTTAATACAAACAAAATACTGGTTCATTACGGCGGCTACGCTTTCATCCTCAAAGCTTTCGTGCTCCATTACATGGCACCAATGGCAGGCAGAGTAGCCGATGCTAACGATGATCAGTTTGTTTTCGTCCTTAGCTTTTTGCAGTGCTTTCGTGCCCCAGGGGTACCAGTTTACCGGGTTATTGGCATGCTGCAATAAATATGGCGAGGTAGAATTGGCGAGATGATTCATATATTATTTATTGGCAGCTAAAATGCAATAATTAAGCCGTTTAAATAAAAGCAATTGTAAATAGTAAAAGTTTTGGTTTGTGACGAGTATTTGTAATGCCTATTGCGATGCAATCGCTAACCCATTATAAGCACTCGTTGCAAACGAGCGCAAGGTGTTTATTTTTTCAAAAGATGCTTCTCTTTAAACTCCTGAAGAGAAATCGTTTGTCCGTTTTTAGCTTGTTCAATACCTACTTGTATACCTGCTAAAACATGGGCTGGTAATTTCTCCGGCACAATCTCAAATTGCACTTTTAAAGCCCTCAAAACAGCCTTAACAGTTTTTAGTTGCTCTGGATTTTCAGGATGTACCAGGATTGATTCCATATATTCAAAAATACAAAAATCATCTTCAAAAATTAAAAATTATTATAAGCCTGATATCCTTTTGTATCAACCTTAAAACAAATACTTTATTAAAAAGATATTTTAATTAATTTGCAGCTTTAATTGACTATATGCAAACTAAACTCAAACACTTGTTTGGTGCGTGTGCCTTACTCTTAATGGCCGCAAGCGCATCAGCACAAACTACTCCCGATTCCATCAAATACGACCACAACGATGTGTTCGGTCCGATTGTTTGGCCAACCACAACCGGTGATACCCGGTCGGCAAGCGGACAGCCCGGTCAAAACTACTGGCAAAACCGTGCTAACTACTTAATTCATGCTACTTTAGATGAAGGCAGGCAGGATACCACCATTACCGGTGATGTAACTGTTGACTACACCAACAATAGCCCTGATAAACTGGACTATTTATGGTTCCAGCTTGATCAAAACTTATTTAAACCGGATTCACGTGGCGCGGCAGTAACCCCAATAAGCGGCGACCGCTTTGATGTACGCGGCTTTAGTCGCGGTGGTTATCATATTGAATCGGTAACGGTTACCTACAAAGGTCAAACTTATAAAGTTACCCCGGTAATTACCGATGCACGTATGCAAGTACGTTTAAATACGCCACTTGGCGCTAAAGGCGATAAGATCAGCGTTAAAGTAAACTATAACTTCTCCATCCCTTATTATGGCGCCGATCGTATGGGCCGCAAGCAATTTAAACAAGGTTGGGTTTACGAAATTGCCCAATGGTACCCACGCATGTGTGTTTATGACGACGTTGAAGGATGGAACACCTTACCTTACATGGGTTTAGGTGAATTCTACTGTGATTATGGTGATTTTGATTACTACATTACCGCTCCTGCAAACATGACGGTTGTTGGATCAGGTGATTTACAAAATGGGGCGCAGGTACTAACCGCAACACAACAAAGCAGGTTAGCCGAAGCACGTAACAGCGACAAAACTGTGATGTTGATTAAACCTGATGAAGTTGACCAGCCTGCAACGCATCCGCAGAAAGGCAACTTAACCTGGCACTTTAAAATGGAAAACAGCCGCGATATATCATGGGCTGCTTCAACCGCGTTTATTTGGGACGCAGCGAAAGTTAATTTCCCTTCGGGACGTAAGGGTATTGCTATGTCGGCTTACCCAATTGAGAGCTCTGGTAATGATTCATGGAGCCGTTCTACCGAATATTTGAAAAATAGCATGGAGATTTATTCAGATGCTTATTTTGAATATCCATGGAATTCAGCCACAAGCGTTTCGGGTGTTGCTTTGGGTATGGAATATCCGGGTATCATTTTTTGCTTAAGCAACTTGAAAGACAAACAACTTTGGGGCGATATTACCCACGAAATCGGCCATAACTGGTTCCCGATGATTGTTGGTACCAACGAGCGCAAATACATGTGGATGGACGAAGGCTTTAACACCTTTATCAATATCTACGCTACTGATCATTTTAACAACGGTGAGTATAAGGACACCGCCAAAATAGCGCAGAGAATACTACGCCAGTACCGCCGCAGTACCGATCCTTTGATGACGCCTCCGGAAGCTATCGGCCTTAATGATTATGGTCAATACTATTCAAAAACGGCTTTGGGTTTGGTGATGCTACGTAACGATGTATTAGGGCCTGAAAGATTTGATTATGCTTTCCGTGAGTATATTAAACACTGGGCATTTAAACACCCATTGCCTTATGACTTTTTTAGGGCGATGAATGATGCAGCTGGCGAAGACCTGAACTGGTTCTTTAAACCATGGTTCTTCACTACCTCGAAACTTGACCAGGCTATACAATCGGTAACCTACCTTGACAATGATCCTACCAAAGGCTCCATTATCACTTTGGTAAATAAGGATAAATTGGCTATGCCTGTGGAACTAAAAATAACGCAAGCTAACGGTACTGTGGAAACATTACACATGCCGGTAAATATTTGGCAGCGTGGCGGTGTTTGGAAGTTTAAATATCCATCAACCTCTGCCATTACACACATGGTGCTTGATCCAAATCATGAATTACCTGATTCGGATTTGAGCAATAACGTTTATAACGGCAAGTAGGTTTTTAGAACCGAAAGTTAAGAATCAAGAGCCAAGACATTTGTTTGTCTTGGCTCTTTTTATTTTTAGTTAAATTTTTCTTCAAATCTTGATTCCTGGCTCTTGATTCTTGGCTCTATAACACTATATTAGCCTATCAAATCATACAAATCATGACGATCCCCATATTTCAGGCTGATGCATTTACCAGCAAACTTTTTGGCGGCAACCCGGCTGCTGTCTGTCCGCTAACGGAATGGCTGCCTGATGAGGTAATGCAAAAGATCGCCATTGAAAACAACCTGGCCGAAACTGCTTTTTTCGTAAAGACAGAAAACGGTTATAAATTGAGATGGTTTACACCGGAATATGAGATTGACCTTTGCGGGCATGCTACCCTTGCAACGGCACATATATTATTTACAGAACTTGCTTATAGCGAGGATGAAATTCATTTTGAAACCGTAAAAGCGGGTACCTTACACGTTAAAAAAGATGGCGATAAATACACTATGGATTTCCCATCGCGGCCACCGATACCTATTGAGACACCCGTGGGTTTATTAAATGCATTGAGCGATAAACAGCCTGTGGAAATATTAAGGTCGAGGGATTATTTCGTCGTTTATGAATCTGAAGATGATATTAAAGATATATCGCCGGACTTTTTCGCTTTATCAAAAATGGATACCGTTGGTGTAATTGTTACCGCACCGGGTAAGAATGTTGACTTTGTTTCGAGATTTTTCGCACCGGGTGCCGGTGTTCCTGAAGATCCGGTTACAGGGTCGGCGCATTGTAATTTGATACCTTACTGGGCAAAAAAACTGGGTAAAGATAAATTACACGCCTACCAAATTTCAGCACGCAAAGGTGAACTTTGGTGCGAGTTAAAGGGCAACAGGGTTTTAATGAGCGGTAAAGCGGTTACTTATTTGAGCGGGGAAATAAACATCAACTAAATCCCTTTTTTAAGTTGGCTATAAAAGCGGCATTTTCATCAGCGCCGGCAGGTGCTATATGTTGGTAGAAAATTCATCATTACGCTTTTCCCGTGCCATCGGTACGGAACCTTGACGATGTACCGTACCGATGGCACGGGAATTTGCATATTTTATTTTTCTACCGACGTTTTACCCCGATGGGGCAAGCTTCAAATTTAATATCTAAAACAGTCGGATATTATTCTTAATACCCTATCGTAAACACTTCCCTGATATGCATTGGATTCTCAATTTCATCGATGATGCCAACTGCATAATCCTCCATGGAGATATGGCTTTTGCCATTCGCATCCGTTAATAATTTATTGGTTGCTGTGCGGAATTTTCCGGTACGTTCGCCGGGCATAATTTCCGCGGATGGGCTGGCGAAAGTCCAGTCGAGGTCGGTTGTTTTTTGGTAGATCTTTAGGGCTTCGCGATGAGCCAGTGAAACCGCTTTATAGGCTTCGGGAAAATCGGGTGTATCAACCAATTGTACGCCGGGAGCAACTTCGAGGCTGCCTGCTCCGCCTACTACGATGAGGCGTTTGGTATGCGCTTGTTTCAAACCGTTAATAATCGGAACAACAACTTCGGTAAGTGTTGATGCGGGTGCTCCATTTGTAGGACTGTATGATACTACCACTGCATCCTGGTTAAAAGCAGCTGTTTCCACATCCTGCAAGTTGAACAGGTCTGCTTTGGCTACTTTTAGGTGTTCGTGTACTTTTGTATAATTTTCCGGGTGACGAACGGCCGCGGTAACATCGTGCCCACGGCGAAGTGCCTCGTCAACTATGCGGCTGCCTATACGGCCGCCGGCTCCAAATACTGCTATTCTCATAAGGTGTTGTTGTAAGTGTTTTGATAAAAGTATTGATAGGCAATAAATGTTTCATCAGCATAAAATCATTTTTATATTTTGAAATAACCGACCATAGCCTTGATACCACCAACCATAGGCTGAAATTATTACGGGTATAACTACGCAAAATGTTAATCAGGTAGTTATACTGTTGAATGGCATAGATACTGGTGGTAAATTACATTGAAATTAAAACCCGGGAATTTGTTTCAATATTTAAATTACCAATTGCAACCAATTAAGCTTTTTGAACTTAAAACCAGAAAAAATAACAGGCTGATAATTTCAAATACTTTGTGGGCGTAGCCCAAATGTAGCAATTTGTGTAAAAACATTAAAAAAGGTGGAATCCAGCTACCACTTAAAAAAACGGGCCTACCTGAAGGCAATTTAATATCAGGGGCGGAATTCCGAAAAGCCTAAAGAGTAGGAAAACAAAAACCTAAACAAAATCATGGCAACAATTAATGTATTAATCGCAGTGGATGGAGCATCCTTAGCTTCACAGGTAGCAGACGGGCATATCAGTGCCGGGTCAGCTGGCTCACCAACCAATTTAGGGTCTTATGGCACATCGAATGTTTATATTTCAATGATTGCCCCTAATGCTTATGTAAGCAATGGTACTATTGGACAATCGGAACTACAGATCAGTGCAAACTCAGGTGATACCATTGAATGGGCCATCACAACGTTTGACAATAATTTTGATCAAACAGTTTATCTATACAACGGTTCCTTTAATCCATCCGGCTCTATTAATACCCCTTTATCTTTCGCTTGCGGGCAAGCTCATGCCTATTTGGCTACAGGTAACCCACCTGCAAGCACCCCAACAAAATATGTTAACCAGGTTAGTACTGTTTCGGGAACAATACTACAGGTTAGCGTACAAATTCAATATACATTATCGTTTGTTTTAGTTAATAATTCAACCGGCAGTATTATTGGATATTTTTTGTGGGATCCGTTTATTATCGTAAACTAAGTAAAAAACTTATTTTCGACTTCAATAGCCCTAAATGATGTAAGCGGATCTAATACCACACTTGCAAAATGAGATTTACGAAGCTTAAAAACTTCGTAAATCTTTTTTTTTCACACCAACCATGGGTTGAATTAAGATTGTTGTTCGAAGAATGCTTACGAACTAACGAAGCCTGTAGTCTGAGACTACAGGCTTTGTCGTCCGAAGTTTAAAACTTCGGACAGTGGGGGTTTTACTATTGTAGCTTTTTTACTACCTGTCATTTCGACCAGAGGGAGAAATCTTCTACTACTTGCAAGTACGCTTTACAGGGCGAAGAAGATTTCTTCCGCTGGTCGAAATGACAATTGGATATTGATGATCCTAAGAAATATTTTCAAAAAACAAATTTTTATAGCTAATTTGAAAGTCGGATTTTTTGTATCCTATATTAATTTAAATGCAGCTTACCAGTTTAGAAATCAAGGGGTTTAAAAGCTTTGGCGATAAGATCACCATTAATTTTAATGAGGGTGTTACGGCTATTGTGGGCCCTAATGGCTGCGGTAAATCAAATGTAGTCGACTCCATTCGTTGGGTATTGGGTGAGCAAAGCACACGGATGCTGCGATCGGAGAAAATGGATAATATCATTTTCAATGGATCAAAAAGTCGTAAGCCGGCAAATCTGGCCGAGGTTTCATTAACTTTTGATAATACTAAGAATATACTTCCTGTTGAGTTTTCGCAGGTTACCATCACCCGTAAACTATACCGCAGCGGCGATAGCGAGTACCGTTTGAATGATGTTCAATGCCGTTTAAAAGACATTACTGATCTGTTTTTAGATACGGGTATCGGGTCGGATTCCTATGCTATTATTGAGCTGAGGATGGTTGATGAGATCATCACCAATAAAGAAGGCTCACGCAGGAATTTATTTGAAGAGGCATCGGGCATATCCAAATACAAGCTTCGTAAAAAACAGACTTTCAATAAATTAAAAGATACCGAAGCTGATCTTGAACGTGTAGAGGATTTGCTTTTCGAGATAGAAAAGAATCTTAAAACACTGGAAAATCAGGCGAAGAAAACAGAGCGCTACTATCGCATACGGGATCAGTATAAATCGCTGAGTATAATACTAGCTTCATTCAGGATTGCTCACTTTAGCGAATCTCTGGCTAAGATCGAGGAGAAAGAACAGGTTCAGCAGGTTGAGAAATCGGGTATTTCTGCACAAATCGACACGTTGGAGGCATCGTTACAACAGCACAAATTGGATAGTTTGAATAAGGAGAAAAACCTGTCTATCCAACAAAAAGCTACTAACGAGTATGTATCCAAAATAAGAACTTACGAGAGCGAAAAGAAGATAAAAAATGAGCAGCTAAAGTTTCAGCAGGATAAGGAAGCACGGGTTAGTGAGGAATTGGAACGCGATCGTAACCAGTTGAACCATGTGTTATATAATATCAAACGTTTATCCGAGGAAAAATTTCAGGAGGATGAAACGCTGCAAACTATACAATCACAATTGGCTGATTTGAAGGAGACTGTAGATGAATTGAGGAGCCAGCAGGGATCAGCGAGAAATGAGTTAAATGAGCTGACCAATAACAATACTAAGCTACAAAATCAGGTTTATAAAGCTGAGAAAGACCTGGAGATATTACAGATACAGCAGCAGGCTTTGGAGCAGGAAAGTCAGCGTAATATGGAGGATGCCACCAGTAAAGAGGTGGAACTCTCCCATTTTAACGAGGTTGTTGCTGAATTGCAGGAACGTACAGAAACGCTGAATAGTGAGCATCAAACGCTGATAGATTTTGATAAAAAGCTACAGGAGCAATTGATTGAGATTGATGCTGGGTTGAATACGGTTAAGGAAAGCATTACCGCCGATAGCCGCAAACTGGATGCCAAACAAAATGAATACAACCTTACCAAGAGTATGGTTGATAATTTGGAAGGCTTCCCGGAGTCGATCCGTTTTTTGAAGAAGAATGCGGATTGGGCTAAGAATATCCCGCTGTTTAGCGATATTTTGTTTTGTAAGGAAGAATATCGCGTAGCCATTGAAAACTACCTGGAGCCGCTGATGAACCATTATGTGGTGAATAATTACGATGAAGCAATCAGTGCGATAAAGTTATTGAGTAATTCGGCTAAGGGACGGGCGCAGTTTTTTGTGCTGGATAGTTATAAAAACAATCAACCCCCAAAAAGCAGTTTTGACGGCGGCATATCCGCGCTTGATGTAGTTGAAGTTGATATTTACTATCAAAGTCTGTGCAACTACTTACTGAAGGATGTATACCTGATTGATGATCAAAACGACCAGGTTTTAAATAATAATGAGTTGCCTGAGGGCATCGTGATCATTGGCAAAAGCGGTAAGTTCAATAAATCAAAGCATACCATGGCAGGTGGTTCGGTGGGATTGTTTGAGGGTAAGCGGATTGGTAGGGCCAAGAATCTGGAGAATTTGGCTAAGGAGATTAAGCAGTTTGATACCCGGGTTAATTACTTTAAGGATCAGCAACAGGAATTGCAAAACAGGCAAGCCGCATTAAAAGCATCCAACAAAACTGAAGAGCTTAAGCAAAAACAACTGGAAGTTAACCGTTTAAATACGGAACTAATCACTGTTAAAACACGGCAGGAACAGTATCAAACGTTTATCACCAATAGCCTTAACCGTAAGGATGATATTGCCAAAAAGATCAGCGGTATAATTGAAGAAACCGCAGCGCTGAAACCAGAGTTGGCCGAGTTAAAAACGCAAAAGCAGATACTGAACGATCTGCTGATTAGCAAGCAGGGTATTTTTAATGAGTTGAATGAGTTTGTTTCGGTGCAATCCAACGCTTTTAACCAGGAGAATATCCGTTTTCATCAGCAGCAGAATAAGGTGTCGGGGTTATTTAAGGACCTTGACTATCGTGAAACGCAAAAAGAACAGCTAGAGGGCCGCATCAAAATAAACAGCATCGAACTGGAAAAAGTTAAAGCTGCTATACAGGAAAACCTGCAACTGGCTGATAACTCCGACGATGATCTGCTGGAAATGTACGCCCAAAAAGAAGCGTTGGAAAAGGCAACCCAGCAAGCCGAACAGGAATATTATGAATGGCGGGGAAAGATAACTGAATCAGAAGCAGAAGTAACCAACCTGCGCCGCAAAAAGGATAATGCCGTATTTATTGAGAACGAGCTGCGTGATGAGCGCAATAACCTTAAACTGGAATTGAATGCGTTGAAAGAACGCCTTTCGGTTGAGTTTAATATAGATATACAGGAACTAATAGATACCGAAGTGCCGGTTGATGAAAGTGAAGAGGAACTGCGCGAGAAAACCGAAAAGTTGAAAAAGCAAATGGATGATTTCGGGGCGATAAACCCGATGGCGGTGGAGGCTTATAACGAGATGAACGAGCGCTACCTGTTTATCCAGGCACAAAAGAAGGATCTGGCGGAAGCCAAAGCATCTCTACTGGCAACCATACAGGAGATTGACGATACCGCTAAGGAGAAATTCATGTCGGCGTTTATAATGGTGCGGGAGAACTTTATTAAGGTATTCAGATCATTGTTTAATGAGGAGGATTCATGCGATTTGATATTGACTGATCCTGACCGTCCGCTGGAATCGGATATTGATATTATCGCGCGGCCAAAAGGTAAACGGCCGTTATCTATCAACCAGCTTTCGGGTGGCGAGAAAACGTTAACGGCTACGGCTATCCTGTTTTCGCTTTACCTGTTGAAACCGGCACCCTTCTGTATTTTTGATGAGGTTGACGCCCCACTTGATGATACGAATATTGATAAGTTTAATAATATCATCAGGGAGTTTTCTAAAGAATCGCAGTTCATCGTGGTTTCGCATAATAAACGCACTATTGCCAGCACCGATATTATTTATGGTGTTACAATGGTTGAACAGGGTATATCGCGGGTGGTGCCAGTGGATTTGAGGCAGTTGGCGGATTAATTTTTTTTTCGAGCGTGGACGCTCATTGAAATTTGGTTCAAGTGTGGACACTTGAACCGGCGAAGCGGAATAGTAGTGAAAACTATTTCCTAAGATTCCTTATCCTATCAACCAAAACCATTCCTCTAAGTTTGTGGACTTCAAGATTTCGGTTAACAGCTTTTGCCTGGTATATGGAGAAACTTTGTTTTGAAGCGAGGCTTTGAATTTCAGGAGTTGTAATGCTGTAAGTTCCGTTTTTTACAAAGTTTAGGGCATGAGCTAACAGCATTTCGGTGGAATCACCGAAATCTTTGGTTACATCGTCGGCGGCGAGTAAGCCGGGGTATGCTGCTGTGCCCGGGGCCATTCCTGTGTAGTAATCGCCTTGATTGGCCGAGTTTTCTACATACAATTGCGGCGAGTATAAAATATAGTTACTGATTGGAATGGGTATTTCGCCGACTGGTTTTCCGTAGGTGGTGTCCCCTATCAGTTCAACATCCATTTCGGGGCGTAAATTGTTTATAGTTAGTTCGCTTGATGATGCGGTTTCATCCGTCACAATAAAAAAAACCCGGTTAACACTTAAACTTAATGCTTTCGCAAAATTGATTTGATTATTGGCGGGTTTAAACTCACCCGGAGTGATTGAATACTTTTTAGCTAATAGCGGATAATTGTCGTTTTGCAGATTAGAATTAAAATAGGTGGTATACATCAAAGTATTGTTTTTTTGATGAGGGCACTATCAAGTCGTCCAGATACTCAGCGGTTGCACCTTCGCCGCCGCCATTGTAGCGTATATCAACCACCAAATCATTAACACCATTACCAATGAAATTATTAAAGACAGTATTTAGCTGCGGTTGTGCGTTCGCCAATGCCGTAAAACTGCCAAATGCCATATAACCTACCTTATGACCGTTACCCAGGTCAAACACTTTATAATTTAATACAGGGTTTACTGTGTAAGTCGTTGTGTTTAAATTAACTGCAAGAGTAGTACCATCATATTTTGTTAGCACCATTTTAATATTAGTGCTATAATAAACGGCGTTTATTACAAAATTGGCGGTTGTACCATCATAGGACAAATCGGTATTGCTGTTGATACTGGTTATCTGGTAGCCACGTTTTATACCGGCCAGATCAGCGGGTGAACCGGGGTTTACATATTTAACCCGCAAATCATTTGTGGCTATGTATATGGGCTCGAATCCAAAATCATCATCAGTTCCATTTAGTGCGGCTGTCTCTGTGCCATTATCAACAAAGGAATATTTTGCTGTACCGGGCGACTGTGGCGAATATTCGTAAGGTTTGCCGGTTACGGGATTAATTTTTAATTGAGATATAGCCGTTAGTTCATTGGTTAAGGCGCCTAAATCACTTGAACCGCCATAGGAACGCGGGTTGAATGTATTATAATCGGGTATAGCATCAAACCATAAATAATCTTCTTTTTCGTAATAATAGATGGAGTCCTGTATGAGATTGAGCGCGGTGGATGCATTTTTATGATCCTTTTTGCAGGACGATAAAACACCTGATGTTAAAATAACGGCTAAGTAAATTAATTTCTTCATCGGCTCGGGGTATTCGTACAAAAATCGATTTTGCTAACGCAATTTACAAAAATTGCTCAACATTAATATAATCTACGCCACATGCCTCGGCACAAAGTGTGTCATTATCGCTGTTGCCTATCATAACGATGTCGCGGCGTTGTAAATTGTGGTCGTGCAATATATTATGTATTACATCGGGTTCAGGTTTCGCAACAACTTCATCGGCGAAATAGCATACCAGGTATTTTTCCAGCCCGTGCCATTCGGTTTGCTTAATTTTGTTTAATTGTTGTTCGGGGTTGCCATTGGTTACAATGAACAGTTTTTTTCTGTCCACAATGATGTCTTGCATCAGCTCCAGCATGTTTTGATAAAGCAGCAGTTTTAAGGGTAATTTGGCCGTCGCCATTAAAAAATTAAAATGGATATGGTAATTATCGTTTAAACTATATTTTTCCTGCACAGCGGCGAAAACAGCGTCTTTTCCTTTTTCATTGAAGGTATCGACCATTAGGTTAACTGCTTCTTTCTCATCAATCAGGTCAAGGTATTCCAAATATCCCGCAAATAAGTAATAGGCCTGGAACAGGTAATCTTTTTCGGGATAAAGCACATTATCTAACTCAAATATAAAAGCGGTTTTACGTGGGTCGATGTCGGTGTATTTCATGGCGGTATCACTGTTTTTCGAACGCAGAAAGCTGGCTTGTTGGCCATTCAAGTCGCAGAAGATTTCTCTCTCGTTCCTCGTTCGAAATGACAATTGGTGGTTATTGGTGGTATTCTATATTAATATCGTATTCTTTAAATAATTGCTTTGCCTCTTTTAAAAGTATTGCTTCTTCTTCGCGCAGCGGATAAACTGTTTGTATGCCTTTATCCAAACACAAAGTAAGCATTTGATGGCTGTATGATGCTGATTTAGGACTGGGCAATTTTATCATCGCTCCCGACTTAACCATCAGGGCTGGTAATTCCTCGTAATCGCCTAAAATCACCTCATCAACGTTTAACTTACTTTTAAGCTGATAGGCCGCGGCTGAATTGGCTGATGTAATTAATATGCTCACTATGGTATAATTAGGCCATCTTTCATGGTTACTTTCCTATCTGATAATGCTGCCAAATCTTCATTATGGGTCACGATGACAAAGGTTTGGTTAAACTCAGCCCTTAATTGTAAAAACAATTCGTGCAATTCGCGTGCATTGGTCGAATCGAGGTTACCGGATGGTTCATCAGCAAAAATTAATGCGGGGTTATTAACTAAAGCACGTGCTACAGCCACTCTTTGCTGCTCGCCGCCCGAAAGTTCGTTCGGCTTATGTTTTAGTCTATCGCCCAAACCAAGCATCTGTAATAAACGGATAGCTTTTTTTTCTGAATCATTACGGGATAAGCCCGCTATAAATGCCGGGATGCAAACGTTTTCCAGCGCGTCAAACTCGCTTAACAGATGGTGAAACTGGAAGATAAAACCAATTTTAACATTGCGGAAATTGCTCAGGTTTTTGTTGCTTAGCTTGCTCAGTTCCTGGTTATCGATATATAGCTGACCTGAATCCGGTCTGTCCAAAGTACCTAGTATATTCAGCAGCGAGCTTTTACCGGCACCGGATGCACCAACAATGGTTACTATTTCGCCTTTTGCCACCTCAAGGTCGACACCCTTTAAAATATGCAGCTGACCGTAGGATTTATGGATGGATTGCGCTTTGAGCATGGCGGTAAAAATAGTGATTTGTTGGGAATAAGTGAATAGTTGATTGGGGGTGGATTGGTTTATTTCATTGTGTTTTGACTTAGTACATGGCGCTTTGCGTTCGTGGGGTGACGAAGCTTTGGCATTTTAATATGTCAAAGAACTATATTAGCTTTTGATCTCGCATCAGGTAGCTGGTATATACAAATTTCGGGATTCGGGTTTGGAAAAGTGCTGACAGTGTTTTGTCAGTGTGGGATTGCTTGCCGTTGAGAGTTTGTTTTTTTGTCATTTCGACCGCAGGGAGAAATCTTCTGCGATCTGCAAAGTTCGCTGTGCATTCTTTAGAAGATTTCTCCCTGCGGTCGAAATGACATGGAGTAAATGGCGTTTGCGTTAGGGATTGGAATGGATACCGGCTTTGTGGCTAAGGCCTCGTGGCGTATGAGTGGAAAGCCCGGACCGGAGGGAACGCCCAAAACATATTCATAACTTTTACGCGCTCCGTTGACTCACCCCGACGTTGCTTCGCTCGTCGACCCTCTCTCCGCCTTCGGCGCATAGAGGGCAAATACATTAATTTCCTTTGATACCGTGCAAATTCAATTGACGTTCACACCACCTTTTTGTAAAAATTTAAAAATAACTAATCAGTAATTATAAGTCGCTTATCAGTATATCAAACAAAATTGTAGATTTACCGCAAATTCTACACAAAAAATGAATATTCACGAATACCAGGGTAAAGCCATACTAAAAAGCTTTGGCGTTAGAGTTCAGGAAGGTATTGTTGCTGATACCGTTGAACAAGCTGTTGAGGCTGCAAAAAAAATGAAGGAAGATTACAACTCGAGCTGGGTTGTTATCAAGGCGCAAATTCATGCAGGCGGTCGCGGTAAAGGCGGCGGTGTTAAATTAGCAAAGAATTTAGACGAGGTTAAACAACGTGCTACCGATATTTTAGGTATGCAATTAGTTACCCCGCAAACCGGCCCCGAAGGTAAATTAGTTAGCAAAGTTTTAGTAGCACAGGATGTTTACTATCCGGGCGAAAGCGAAACTAAAGAGTTTTATATCAGCGTATTGCTTGATCGTGCTAAGGGTCGTAACATCATCATGTATTCAACCGAAGGCGGTATGGATATTGAAGAAGTGGCACACTCAACTCCTGAGTTGATCTACAAAGAAGAAATTGATCCTAAAGTTGGCTTACAAGCTTTCCAGGCACGTAAAATTGCCTTTAACTTAGGCCTATCAGGCGATGCTTTTAAGGATATGGTGAAATTCATCACGGCTTTATACAAAGCGTATGATGCTACCGATTCTTCTCAATTTGAAATTAACCCAGTATTAAAAACATCTGACAATAAAATTTTAGCGGTTGATGCTAAAGTTAACTTGGATGATAATGCTTTATACCGTCACCCTGATTTTGCCGCTCTACGCGATACAGCAGAAGAAGACCCAATGGAAGTTGAAGCAAGCAAATCAAACCTTAACTATGTAAAGCTTGACGGTAACGTTGGTTGTATGGTTAATGGCGCTGGTTTAGCTATGGCAACCATGGATATTATTAAAATTGCCGGTGGCGAACCTGCTAACTTTTTAGACGTTGGCGGAACCGCTAATGCCGAAACAGTTAAAGCTGCTTTCAACATTATTTTAAAAGACCCGCATGTTAAAGCGATTCTGATCAACATATTTGGTGGTATTGTTCGTTGCGACCGTGTTGCACAAGGTGTTATTGATGCTTATAAAGAGATCGGTAATATACCTGTACCAATCATTGTTCGTTTACAAGGCACCAACGCTGTTGAAGCTAAAGAATTGATCGATAATTCAGGCTTAAAAGTATACTCAGCTATTTTGTTGAAAGACGCTGCTGACAGAGTTAAAGAAGTATTAGCGTTGTAATATTTAGCGATTGACTGAATTAGTCACAATAAAAAAGGGAGCAAATTGCTCCCTTTTTTGTTTAACGGTAAATAGTATAATAGTAAGCTTCCGTAAATAAAAAAATATTGCACAAATTGCAACATGGTAAGTATACAGGTACCTGAAAATTTAACCAATCATCAGCAATTAACATCAAACGATGTTGCTATCATCTATTACAATGAGCATACACCTGTAGGCAGAAATCTGATCTCGTTTAGTAAATGCGCCATCAGTTTTATATTAAGCGGTCAGAAGGAACTTTATCGCGGAGCTGAATGTACGCTAGTAAGTGAACATGAAGCCGTACTTATTCCTGATGGACATGCTATTATAACCGAAAGAAAACTGAATACGCAAAAATACAGTAGCCTGGTTATCTTTTTTCCGGCGGAACTGGCACATAAATCTATAGTTAAGTACGCTAAGCAAAATAATTACGGATACAAGGCATCTCCTACTGAAAAAGATGCGTTCCTGAAGTTTCACCAAACACCGTATATTACGGAGTATTTGAATGGACTGATCCATTTGATTGATAAACAGTTAGTAGTACCACCGGCCCTATTACTGCATAAACTGGAAGAGTTTTTTTTGATATTGGCAGAAAGTTTTCCTGCACAATTCTTTGAGATATTCAAGCCCTTTGCAGTGGATGGCGACCGTCAATTAAGGCAGATAGTAGAGAATAATATTTTGAAAAATCTGTCATTAAACGAGCTGGCTTTTTTGGCTAACCGTAGTCTGGCTACCTTTAAGCGTGATTTTGAAAAGGAATATGGAATCTCTCCCGGAAAATATATCAGGGAAAGGAAACTGGATATTGCCAGGCATGAACTTACCGAAGGCAATACGCTTAATGACCTCTACCTGCAATTAGGTTATGAAAATGCATCTAACTTTACATCGGCATTTAAAAAACGATTTGGTCAAACACCTAAGGCTTACCAAGCGCAAACCGCTATTTTGAGCTAAAAACAATAAGGTTTGAACTGAATTCACTATTGTAACTTATTTGCATAGCAGATTTTTGTGTTATGAAAAATAAGATACTTATTATGACCTTATGCTTTATTACAAGCATTAGTTACCGCATCTCGGCGCAAACATTTACTTTAACCAGTAAGGATTTAAGCGGACAGTTTACCGGCAAATTTATAGCTAATACGTTTGGTTGTACCGGCGATAATAGATCGCCGCAATTGGCCTGGAGCGCTGCGCCAGCCGGAACAAAAAGTTTCGCGATAACCATGTATGATCCTGATGCGCCAACAGGGAGCGGATGGTGGCATTGGGTGGTGTTTAATATTCCGGCTAATGTATTTGAATTGAAACAGGGAGCAGGTAATCCAACAACACAATTAATGCCGGCAGAAGCTATCCAAAGTTTAACAGATTTTGGAACCACGGGTTACGGAGGGCCTTGTCCGCCTGAAAATGATAAACCGCATGCTTATATTATTACAGTTTATGCGTTAAAAACAGCAAATTTGGGTATAGATAAAACGGCATCACCAGCTTTGGTTGGTTTTATTATCAATCAAAATGTGTTGGCAAAGGCCTCTTTAATTGTTTACAATAAGAGATAATCAAATCATGAATAATAATATTACAGATCAATTCAATAGCGTATCAAAAAAATATGATAGTCAGCGAAGGTATTTTATCCCCTGTTTCGATGATTTTTATACGAGTTGCCTGCCTATTGTAAATTCACTTACCAACGCCAAGCGGGTTTTGGATATTGGGGCCGGGACAGGGCTTTTTACCCAATTTATACACCAGCAAAGGAATGATCTGCACTTTACGCTGACTGATATTTCAACCGATATGCTGGCCGTTGCCAAAGAACGGTTTGCTGGGTTAGATAATTTTGAGTTTGGTGAATATGATTTTTCTGCCGGGCCCATTGAAGGAAAATATGATTTGATTATTTCTGCGCTAGCTATTCACCATTTGGAGGATGAGCAAAAAGCGAAGCTTTATCAATATGTTTTTGATGCGCTTAACGATGGGGGCATTTTTATTAATGCCGACCAGGTAGAAGGACGTACGCCATGGCTTGACAATTATTATAAATCAAACTGGAAAAAAACGGTGATCAATTCGGGGCTTGATCAACAAGCTATTGACCGGGCTTTTGAACGTATTAAACTGGATAAGTTCGCGAAGTTGGAAGCACAATTGCAAATGTTAGAAGATGCAGGCTTTTTGGAAGCGGACTGCATTTATAAATACAATAATTTTGTGGTGATGGTGGCTTATAAAACATGAGTGCTACGCTGGTCGACCCTCTCTTTCGCTGCGCGATATAGAGGGTTAACTTCGCTTGTTTTTGAGATGCTATTTAGCCTACATATGCGCTGGCTTCGGTAGAGTCTACCTGGCTTACGAGGGTGTAGTCGGGCACAAAAGTTTTTTCGCTACTGATGGCCATATCTAATTCGAATGTTGACGGGTATGGGGTGCTTAGCAAGCTGCCTTTAGGTATATAGGGGAATAGTTCGCCATAGGTTTGGATCTGGCTGCTATTTACCCGGCGATAGATGAACATGCGGTGTATATCGTCAGGGTGTTGTAAGCCTGCTGCGCCTATCATCTGTATAGCGCTGGCTACCGTAGCTTTATGGAAGTTGGCTACACGTTGTTTCTTTTCTTCTACTACAAGACCTTTCATGAGGCTTTTATCTTGCGTGGCCACACCTGTTGGGCATGTATTGTTGTTACATTCCAAAGCCTGTATGCAGCCTAACGCGAACATCATTCCACGGGCGCTATTACACATATCTGCACCTAAAGCAAAGTTCTTCACCAGATCGAACCCTGTTGCAACCTTACCTGAAGCTATAATCTTGATATGCTTTTTAAGGTTGAAGCCGGTTAGTGCGTCATACACAAAAGCCAGGGCCTCACGAAGCGGCATGCCAACTGAGTTGGAGAATTCCAGAGGTGCTGCACCTGTACCACCCTCACCCCCATCAACAGTGATGAAATCGGGATAAATTCCGGTGCTTATCATCGCCTTGCAAATAGCCAGGAACTCACTTTTATGGCCCAAGCACAGCTTGAAACCAATGGGTTTACCTTCGGATAATTCACGCAGTTTTTTGATGAAAGCCATCATCTCCAGTGGGTTGGTAAACGCAGTGTGATATGGTGGGGAAATAACATCCTCTCCCATTTCTACTAACCTTATCTTGGCAATCTCCGGAGTTACCTTAGCGGCAGGCAAAATACCGCCGTGGCCGGGTTTTGCGCCTTGCGATAGCTTGATCTCAATCATCTTTACTTGCGGAAGTATCGCGCGTTGGGCAAAGGCGTCATAATCAAATGTGCCATCCTTATGGCGGCAACTAAAGTATCCTGTGCCTAATTGCCAAATGATATCTCCACCGGGTTGCAGGTGATAATGGCTAAGGCCCCCTTCGCCTGTATTATGCGCGAAACCACCAATCTTGGCACCACTATTAAGCGCTAGAATTGCATTCTCGCTTAACGAGCCGAAGCTCATAGCTGAAATATTATACACACTTGCTGAATATGGCTTAAGGCAATCAGGACCACCAACGGTTACACGTGGGCTCATGTTTAACTTTGTATGATCGATAGCGGCAATGCTATGGTTAAGCCATTCGTAGCCGTTTTCGTAAACATCCAGCTCAGTGCCAAACGGACGGGTATCATCATCCATCTTAGCACGCTGGTAAACAACGCTGCGATATTGGCGATTGAACGGCGTACCGTTGGTATCGCTCTCAATAAAATATTGGTAGATTTTAGGTCTCAGATCTTCCATCACGAACCTTAAATGGCCGAACACCGGAAAATTCCGAGTTATGGTGTGCTCCGTCTGGATCATATCATATATACCCAACATAATGAATGGAACAATTATCACAAGCGACCATACAGCAGGATGCCAAATGATGCTCCAGGCAATTAACATGCTTAAAATTATAACGGCAGATACAATGAATAGCTTTCTCATTTGCAATGGAATTTACTTGTAAATCTAAGTTTTCAGCAGAACAATTTCACAAATGAATGGTTAAAGATTTAAGCCAATGTCGATAAATTGTCAATTTAAATTGATATTGTATGTTTAAACATATATTTATCTACATTTGTTTCATTAATCAATCATAATAAAACCATGGCAACAGCAACAAAATGGGTTTTAGACCCAATGCACTCAGAAGTACAGTTTAAAGTAAAACACTTAGTTATATCAACTGTAAGCGGCTTTTTTAAAAGCTTTGAAGGTGAATTAGATACTGAAAATGATGATTTCTCAGATGCTAAAATCTCTTTCTCTTTAGATATCAACAGTATTGATACTAACCAGTCACAACGTGATGAGCACTTAAAATCTGCTGAGTTTTTTGATGCAGAAAAATACCCTAAAATTTCATTTAAATCAACTTCATTCACCAAAGCTGGTGATGACGAGTATAAATTAGTAGGTGATCTAACTGTAAAAGGTGTTACTAAACCAGTTACTTTAGACGTTGAATTTGGTGGTGCAGCTGACGACTTTTATGGCAACACTAAAGCTGGTTTCGAGATTTCAGGTAAAATAAACCGTAAAGATTTTGGTTTAACTTGGAGTGGCGTAACTGAAGCTGGTGCAGTAGTTGTAGGTGAAGACATCAAGTTACTGATCAATGTTCAGTTTGCTAAACAAAAATAATTCAATTTGGTTATATATAAAGGCCATCCATAACCGGATGGCCTTTTCTGTTTTATAAGGTATATTTGCATACTATGTTAATCAAGATCTACCCTGAAAACCCTAACCCTAAGGCTATTGAGCAAGTTGTTGAAGTATTACGCAAAGGTGGCCTCATCATTTACCCTACCGATACTGTATATGGTTTAGGTTGCGATATTACCAATCATAAAGCAATTGAGGCTATTTGCCGAATTAGGAATATCAAACCTGAGAAAGCCAACTTCTCGTTTATTTGCTATGATTTGAGCCATATCTCGGATTATATTAAGCCTATCGATAGTACAACTTTCCGAATTATTAAAAAGGCTCTACCGGGCCCGTTCACTTTTATATTTAACGCCAGTCACGCTGTGCCCAAGTTGCTTAACTCCAACAAAAAAACGGTTGGTATCAGGGTGCCGGATAATAACATTGCCCGCGAGATTGTAAAAGCGCTTGGTAATCCTATTGTATCAGCATCCATAAAGGATGATGACGAGATCATCGAATACTCTACCGATCCTGAATTGATCTATGAAAAATATCAGGATCAGGTTGATTTGGTGATCGATGGCGGATACGGCGGAAATATCGCATCAACCATCGTGGATTGCACCAGCGGCGATTTTGAAGTTATCCGTGAGGGCAAAGGCGATCTTGAACAGTATTTGTAACCGGGATTCACGATTTGATGGATTTTATAAAAGCTGGAATTTTGCCCAAATAATCCTCATCCTTCAATAATTTCACAAAAGCACTCCCTACAATTGCTCCGTTAGCATACTCGCAAGCCTTATCAAAGTTGGTTCTGTTTGATATGCCAAACCCTATGATCATCGGATTTTTCAGTTGCATCGCTTTTATGCGTTTGTAGTAATCCTCGATACCGCTTGATACATCTAAACTTCCACCAGTAATAGATGATGATGAAAGCAGGTAAATAAAGCTATTACTTAGGTCATCTATCTTGCGAATGCGATCTTCTGTAGTTTGAGGAGTAACCAAGAAAATATTACTTAAATTATTGTCGATAAAGTACTTCGAGTATAAGGCTTCGTATTCGTACATAGGCAAATCCGGAACGATTACACCATCTACACCTACTTCAGCTGCCTTTTTGCAAAAATTCTCTACTCCATATTGTACAATCGGGTTTACATAACCCATTAATAAAATAGGAATGTTTACTGTTTTACGCAGATCTTTCAATTGCTCAAAAAGAACATGAAGCGTCATGCCATTTTCTAAAGCTATTTCTGAACTATGTTGTATAGTCGGCCCATCAGCAACCGGATCAGAATATGGAAAACCAATTTCCAGAAAATCGGCACCTGATTTTTCAAGAGCTTCAGCAATAGCAACGGTGCTATTTAATTCCGGGTATCCGGCAGTAAAATAAATGGATAGCAGGTTGTTAGTCTTATTTTTAAAAAGGTTTTGTAAACGGTTCATGTTATTAAAATCCAAAATATTTTATGTAAGTATCCAAATCCTTATCGCCTCTGCCTGATATGCAGATCACCACGTTGTCGTCTTTTTTAAATTGCATTTTTTCTAAGTAAGCCAACGCGTGTGATGTTTCAATTGCCGGAATAATACCTTCTAATTGAGAGCACAATAAACCTGCCTGTAAAGCCTCATCATCGGTAATGCTTACGTATTGTGCCCTGTTTATTTTATATAAATGTGCATGTTGCGGGCCGATACCTGGATAATCCAAACCGGCTGAAATAGAATACGGTTCAATAACCTGCCCATCATCAGTTTGCATTAAAATGGTACGGCTACCATGCAGTACCCCTTCTTTACCTAAGAAGGTAGTAGCCGCAGAATGCCCGCTATCAACACCTTTACCTGCCGCTTCAACCGCAATCAGCTTTACATTTTCATCATCTAAAAAGTGATAAAACATACCCATAGCATTGCTACCGCCACCAACACAAGCCATTACATATTGCGGTAATTCGTTACCGGTTTTCTCCAATAACTGCTTTTTTGTTTCTGATGAGATGATCGACTGAAACCGCGCCACCATATCAGGATAAGGATACGGGCCAACTACCGAGCCAATAATATAATGCGTATCAACAGGGTTAGCTATCCAATCGCGCAAGGCCTCATTTGTCGCATCCTTAAGTGTTTTACTACCCGATGTTGCAGGTATAACTTTAGCACCCAGCATTTTCATACGTGACACGTTTGGTGCCTGCCGTTGCATATCAATCTCGCCCATGTAAACAATACATTCGAGCCCCATAAGGGCGCAAACCGTAGCCGTAGCCACGCCATGCTGGCCTGCGCCCGTTTCGGCTATGATACGGTGTTTGCCTAAGCGCTTGGCAAGTAATATTTGGCCGATGGCATTATTTATCTTGTGCGATCCGGTATGATTCAGATCTTCCCGTTTAAAGAATATATTGGCGCCGTATTTTTCAGAATATCTTTTAGCGTGATATAATGGCGAAGGCCTGCCCACATAGTTCTTCATCAAATCATCAAACTCTGCTTTAAAAGCAGGATCTTCGATGATATTTACGTATTGTTGCCTTAATTCTTCAACATTGGGGTATAGCATTTCAGGGATATAAGCTCCGCCAAAATCACCATAATAGCCTAAATCATTAACTCCGTATTTCATTGGTATCGTCTTGTTTCAGCAAATTAAATGCTGTTTCTAATTTATCAATATTTTTCAACCCTGGTTCTATTTCAAAGCGACTATTTAAGTCAACGCCATAAAACTGCGGATGGGTGATGTTTTTTACCTCATCTAAGTTATCTAAACTTAATCCACCGCTTAAAAAGAATGGTTTATCCAGATCATATTTATCTAATACAGTCCAATCAAATATTTTCCCCGAACCTCCGTGGATACTCGTTTTGGTATCGAACAAAAACAAGTCAACATGATCTGCGTAAGCAGATAGTTCAGTAAAATCAAAATCAGCGTTTAAGCCAAATGCTTTAATAACTTTAACCTTACCCTTAAAAAAGGCACAAAAAGCCGGACTCTCGTTACCATGTAACTGTATGGCATCAAAATTATATTTAGCAATTAAAGCTTCAATATTTTCAGCGGTTTCATTAACAAAAACAGCGGTTTTAATTATGGCTGCTGGTATCACCTTTAATAACTCAACAGGCAATTCTTTTACAAAACGAGGTGTTTTATCATAAAAAATAAAGCCCATATAGTTTGGTCGTAACTCTACTACCTGCTTAATATTATCGGGATCACGTAAACCACAAACCTTTATCTTCATTGTATTAGTTAGCTAATAAAAGTTTAAAACTGTTTAAAGCCTTTTTATTTAATAGTGCTTCCTCGGCTTCATAAAAACAATCAGCAAAGCTTTTGCTAGCATCAATTGTTTTAATAGCTAATGCCGCATTACATAAAACAACATTGTTTTGGGCTGATGTCGCTTCGGCATTCAATACCTTCATAAAAATATTAGCGGAGTCGCTTACGGTATGCCCGCCTACTATTTCAGCAGGACTTAATTTATCGAAACCTAAATCTTCAATGCTAAATATTTTCTCCCCGGCAGCACTAAAGGTTTTAAAGTCGCAAGTGAGCGAAACCTCATCATAACCATCTAAGGCATTAAGTATGGTGTAGTTTTTATTCGATTTTTGATAAAGATAAGCATAAACCCTTGCCAGCTCCAGGTTAAAAACCCCTACCAATTGGTTTGTGGGTTTAGCCGGATTAACCAATGGGCCCAGCATATTAAAAAATGTTTTCACACCTAATTCCCGGCGTATTGGTGCAACGGTTTTCATTGCAGGGTGAAATAGCGGCGCATGCAAAAAGCAAATATTTGAATTATCAATACTTGTTTTAAGTTTATCAGTATCGCTGGTAAATTGATAGCCCAAAAACTCTATCACGTTTGATGAGCCACAGCCAGATGAAACCCCATAATTACCATGCTTGGCCACTTTATAACCGGCTCCTGCAACTACAAAAGATGCCAGTGTCGAGATATTAAAAGTGTCTTTACCATCGCCGCCGGTTCCGCACAAATCAATTAAGTTCTCTGTTTCCAGGTCAACCTCCAGGCATAGTTCCAGCATCGCATCACGAAAACCTTCCAGTTCGCTCACTGTAATGCTACGCATACAATAGGCCGTCATAAAGGCAGCTATTTGCGAGTTATTGTATTTACCAAGAGCCAGATCAGTCAAAATTTGTTTCGACTCCTCACGGCTAAATGTTTTGTTTTCAAATAAGTGATTTAATATCGCTTTCATAATGCAGGGCTAATAAAAAAGGGTTACCACATGGCAACCCTTTTTGTATATGTTAAAAAAAACAAATATGGAATTGCCTTACGATCTCTCGTTAAGCCACCACCAATTGTTATTTAATTCTATCGATTTCATTTTGTGCAACAAATATGGAAATAGTTTTTTCTAAAAGCAAACAGAATGATAAATTTACAATGTTAGTTATTAATCTATCGAGCTGAATGAGTCGGTTAGAACTCATTCAACCTAATCATTACAATTAAACCATCATTTAATCAATCACAAATGGCGCTCCATCACAAAAGAAAAATAAACCCCGAAGACGATCTTGGCTTTGGCTATCAGCCGGTGATGAAAAACCAGCCGTTGATCAATAAAGATGGCTCACCAAATGTAAAACGAAAAGGCTTATCCTATTTTAATACAGCCGATAATTACCACAAACTTATTACTATGAGTTTAGGTAAGTTTTCGCTATGGGTAGTTCTTACATATTTTATTATAAACGTACTTTTCGGCTTTATTTATTTAATTATTGATCCCAATAGTTTATATGGAATAAAGGATGATACCGGGTTAAATCATTTTTGGGAAGCATTCTTTTTTTCAGCACAAACTATCACAACAGTAGGTTACGGTCACATTTATCCAAAGGGTATGGCTGCTAACAGCGTGGCTGCATTCGAATCAATGCTGGGATTGTTATCCTTTGCAATGGCCACTGGTTTGTTATATGGGCGTTTTTCAAAGCCATCAGCTAAAATTATTTACAGTAAAAGCATCCTCATAGCGCCCTATAATGATAATTGTCGCGGACTAATGTTTCGACTGGCAAATGAGCGGAGGAATATTTTGGTTGATCTTAATATTGAGGTTATTTTCTCTTATAACGAGGATGTTGATGGTAAATTGATTCGTCGCTTTTTTCCTTTAGAGTTAGAGCGAAAATCTGTTAGCATACTTACTTTAAATTGGACTGTTGTTCATCCGCTTAACGAAAACAGCCCATTAAAAGGGATGACACTTGAATATCTGAAAAAATCCGAAGCTGGCTTTGCTGTATTATTAAAAACCTTTGATGACGCCTTCTCGCAAACTGTACACTCCCGTACTGCTTATCTGCATGAAGAAATAGTTTGGGGTGCCAAATTCAGGCCAATATTTGACAGGGATACTGATGGCAGGATCATACTTGATTTAGGCAAGATCAATCATTTTGATTTGGTTGATCTGCCGGATATGCAAACTTTATAATAGTTTATTTAAGCAGGGAGTCTTTTTCTTTCTTAAATACATTATATACCAGTTTATCCAATATACCGGGGATAAATTTACTCAATGCTACTGTAAGTTTACCCTGTCCGGTCATGATTAAGGTCCTTGCTCTGTTTTCAACACCATCCACTATAATTTTGGCCACCTCATCAGCAGTCATCATTTTTTCTTCGTGGAGGGTACTTTCGCCCTGTTTGGTACCATTTTTATCTAATGCAGTATTACGAATATTTGATGCAGTGAAACCCGGGCACGCTGTTAAAATATGAACGCCCGTGTTTAAGTTTTCAACCCGTAAAGCGTCCAAAAAACCATTCATGGCAAATTTCGAGGCTGAATATCCTGTACGACCCGGTAAACCTTTATAACCGGCTATGGACGATACCCCTACTATACTGCCTTTAGTTTTAAGTATCTCGGGTAACGCAAATTTTGTGCAATAAACCGTACCCCAAAAGTTCACGTCCATTAATTGCTTTAATACATTAACGTCAACATCATTAAATAATGCCCGCATAGATATACCCGCATTATTAACTAATACATCAATCTTTTTGAAGGTAAGTAGCGCTTGTTTAATTAACAGATTACATTCCTCTTCAATAGCTACATCACAATGTACCGCTACAGCTTTAACACCATAGGTTTTCTCCAGTTCTGCAGCAATTTCGCATAATAGAACATATTGGCGGGCACCTAAAATAAGATTAGCGCCACGTTTGGCAAATTCATGAGCAAGTGATTTTCCGATGCCTGATGATGCACCGGTTATGATTACAACTTTATCTTTCAACTTCATAAGCAAGAGGCAACTGTCCGGTGCCGTCTAACTTAATTTCAGGCATTTTGAACAAATATTTTACGGCGAATATAATCATAGCACCATAAAAGTTCTTAACGAATTGCCAGTTTAATTTAGGGGTATTAACCCAGTTAAAATTGATGATATATGTTTTGGGAAAATAGTAATTTTTAAAACCCGCTAGCCTTATGCGATATGACAGATCAATATCGTGCCCATACATAGCGAATTGTTCATCGAAAAGGCCTATGTCATTTAATACAGACCTGCGTAGCAGCATAAATGCGCCATTTACAAAATCTACTTCCGAAGTTTGGAATTCCTCTACCCAATCCTTGCGGTTACGATCGCCGATGCGGGATTTGGGGAAATATTTGGACAAACCCGTCAGTTTAAAAAAGGTTATCCATTGCCTTGATAAACCGCGATTTGATTCCGGCAGAAAACTCCCTTTAGGTGTTATCATTCTTACGCCTACCGCGCCTGAATCCGCATGCTCATCCATAAACTCAAGCGAGCGTTCTAAAGTTTTTTTGGAGCTAATAATATCCGGATTGACTAGTAAAATATACTGTCCGGTTGTGAGGTTAATCATCTCATTATAAGCCTTCGAGTATCCAATCTGCTTTTGACTGGCTATGACATGGAACTGAGGAAATTCATTCTCAATCATTTTTACAGAAGCATCTGTAGATGCATTGTCATATATAAAAACCTCATAATCAATACCTTTACCAGCATCAACCAAAGAAGATAGCGTATGCCGAAGCAATTCACACATGTTGTGATTGATAATAACTACTGACAGTTTCATATTTACCTGGACAATGAATTTTCGTATGGAACACGTGTAGCAATGGACCGACCTAAGGTTAGTTCATCAACGTACTCTAATTCACCTCCAAAAGCTATGCCACGAGCTATGGTAGAGATAGTTATATTGTAAGATTTTAATCTTTTATTCAAATAAAACAAAGTGGTATCACCCTCCATTGTAGCGCTCAGGGCAAATATGATCTCTTTTACACTATCATCTTTCAAACGCTCAATAAGCGTATCCACCTCCAGATCAGATGGCCCCACACCATCCATCGGTGAGATCAATCCACCCAAAACATGATACAACCCATTATATTGATTGGTATTTTCAACAGCCATTACATCCCGGGTATCTTCAACCACACATATGGTGCCTTTATCCCGTTTAGGTGCGGAGCATATCTCACATATTAACTGATCGGATATATTATGGCAGGTTTGGCAAAATTGTATCTCGTGCCTCAGTTTGGTTATCGCACCACTAAATCTGTCAACCTCTCCACTATCCTGTTTTAACAAATGCAAAACTAAACGTAGGGCGGTTTTTTGCCCCACGCCCGGTAATTTGGCAAATTCAGCAACCGCATCCTCCAACAACTTTGATGAAAAGTTCATGCCGTAAAGTTAATTAATTATTGAATTAGTAAGTGATAGCTTAACATACAATGCTCAGGATTTTTGTAATTTGGCAGTCAATATTATAACCTGATATGAAAAAAATATGTGTTTACTGCGGTGCCAATTTCAACGGCGATCCATTACTAAAGCAATCCATTGAGTTATTAGCAGAAGTAATGGTAAATAACCACATCGATTTGGTTTACGGTGGCGGAAAAGTTGGCGTAATGGGCATGATTGCCGATGCTGTTTTAACTAAGGGCGGCAAAGTGGAAGGTGTTATTCCTCAGTTTTTAATGGATAAAGAAGTAGGCCATACTGGCGTAACAAAACTTCATATAACAGAAAACATGCACGAGCGCAAACAATTAATGAGCGATTTGTGCGATGGTTATATAACCCTACCCGGTGGCTTAGGCACAATGGAAGAGTTTTTTGAAGTATTAACCTGGTTGCAGTTAGGTTTACATAACAAACCCATTGGTATATTAAATGTAAACGGTTATTATGACTTTTTGCTTAAGCAACTAGATGTTATGGTTGAACAGCGCTTCTTAAAACCTGTAAACCGCGAACTGGTATTATCATCTGGCGACCCGATTGAATTGATAAACCTGATGCGTAATTTTAAACCAGATGTTGATGAAGTTTGGTTTAGGGATAGAAATTTGATTTAAAGCATCCTTGATTTTGGGTTAATTTCAAACAAAATTATTCAATTTTATCTTTTCTTGCGGTAATGTACTACATTACGTTTTTTCTGACCGACCAATTATGGATATTGAATTCAACAAAAACGAAGACATTAATAAACGGCTTGTTTATGAAGTTGCTACCAAGCTGAAAAAGATTTATTTAGGCGGTGGCGAAAAAGCCGCAGCCAAACAAAAAGAAAAAGGTAAAATGCTTGCCCGCGAGCGCGTAGCCTACCTGATTGATAAAGACAAACCCTGGTTAGAAATTGGCGCATTTGTTGGCGATGGGCTTTATGCTGAGCATGGCGGCTGCCCTTCCGGCGGTGTAATTTGCGGTATTGGTTATGTATCAGGCAGACAATGTGTTATTGTTGCTAATGATGCCACGGTAAAAGCCGGTGCCTGGTTCCCCATCACCGCTAAAAAGAATCTTCGCGCGCAGGAAATCTCCATGGAGAATAAACTTCCTATAATTTATCTGGTTGATTCCGCTGGTGTTTATCTGCCTTTGCAGGATGAGATTTTCCCGGATAAAGAACATTTCGGTCGCATATTTCGCAACAATGCCATCATGAGCGGTATGGGGATCGTGCAGATTTCCGCTATCATGGGTTCATGCGTTGCAGGTGGGGCTTATTTACCTATTATGAGTGATGAGGCTATGATTGTTGAAGGCACAGGGTCGGTATTTCTAGCTGGATCATACCTTGTAAAATCAGCTATTGGTGAGGATATTGATAATGAAAGCCTTGGCGGCGCTAAAATGCATTGTGAAATATCAGGCGTTACAGATTACAAACAGCCAAACGACCAAGCATGTTTAGATAGCATCAAAAACATTTTCAGCAAGATTGGTGATTATAATAAGGCCGGCTTTGACCGTATAAAGCCTGCCCAACCAAAGCTTGATCCAAAAGATATTTACGGGATACTACCCGACACCCGCGATAAACCTTATGACATGAGGGATATTATTCTACGGTTATTGGATGATTCCGACTTTGAAGAATATAAAACGGATTATGGGCAATCGATCCTCTGTGGTTTAGGCCGTGTGGATGGTTGGGCAGTAGGCATTGTGGCTAATCAGCGTAAAGTAGTAAAATCGGGTAAAAAGGAAATGCAGTTTGGCGGTGTGATTTATTCAGACTCCGCCGATAAAGCAACCCGGTTTATTATGAACTGTAATCAAAAGAAAATTCCTTTAGTATTTTTGCAGGATGTTACCGGTTTTATGGTTGGCAGCCGCTCAGAACAGGGCGGTATTATTAAAGATGGCGCTAAAATGGTAAATGCGGTTGCTAACTCTGTAGTACCTAAATTTACTATTGTTATAGGCAACTCTTATGGTGCCGGTAATTACGCAATGTGCGGCAAAGCATATGACCCGAGATTAATATACGCATGGCCTTCAGCCAAAATTGCGGTTATGGGTGGTTCACAAGCTGCTAAAACTTTATTGCAGATACAGGCTGCAACTTTAAAAGCAAAAGGCGAAGTAGTGATAACGCCAGAAAGAGAAGCTGAACTACTAAAAGAAATAAGCGACAGATACGATGCGCAAACCACCCCCTATTATGCAGCTGCAAGGCTTTGGGTTGATGGTATAATTGATCCGTTGGAAACACGAAAGGTAATATCAATGGGGATTGAAGCCGCTAACCATTCGCCAATTGAAAAGGCTTTTAATGTGGGGATAATACAAACCTAAATCAACCAGTTTGGTAAAAATCTTTTAGAAACAGTTTTAATATCACAATTATAATAACTAGTAAAATCACTATCAGTATTATAAATTGTTGTAGGGCTTTTTTTTTGTCAGGCATATAACGTCCTTATACGAACCTATTACAGTCAGGTTGGGTTTATAAATAAGACAATGATACATTAGTTTACACTAAATAAATTCTTTCATTTTACTTAAACTAATATAGTTCAGAAAAGCTATAAAGCAAATCTATTTTAAGTTCTCCACAAATGGGTATGTAAATAAACTCTATATTAATAATGTGTGAAGGGTAAAGCCTCTATCGATGTGGAAAACTAATATTTTTAGCATGAAAAAATATTAGCTATATTTATATGTGGGATAAAACAACCTACATATATAAGTTATGGCGAACTCCAAACAATCATCAGCAAGCGAGGCAACAAAAGCCTCTAAGGTACTCAGTAATCCTCATTCGTCAACAATTGCAAAAAGCCTTGCTGCCAGTGTTGTATCACAAGCCAGAGGTAAAGAGGTGGTAAAAAGTAATTAGAGTAACACTAAACTAATTTTATGGACATTGAATGAAAGCCTCCACGTAGAAAGGGAGGCTTATTTTTTTAATACACTAAATCGTAAATTCACACTATAAATACTCAAAAAATAAATATGCCTAAGCTTAATGGTTTTAATTTTTTCGACCCTATTAGTGTTAGTGAATCTTTACTTGCAACTAATCTTAAAAGAGTTACCCACTCTTTTAACTTTGGAATCTATATCGATATTAAAAGCTGATTTGTTTATTCATGATATTGAGAGCAAAACAGTAAGACAAGTAAGGATATTACTAAGCAAACAGTAGTATTATCATTGATTGATACTTACAAACTAATATTCAAATAGATTATGAATTGTCAAATGGTACAAAATCAAAGTATGGAACTTAAAGACTGGATAACCACTATTATCTTATTACTTACCATTATTTCTTCACATTGGGTAGTTTCCAAACAGATAAGGAAGACTAAGAAAGCTAAATGGATTGAAGGTTTTAGAATGGAGGTTGCAAAATATCTGTCGCTCTCAAATAAGGCAAGCCGAAATAACTTGACTGCATTATATAATATAGCTGAATCTGGATATGTTATATTAATGCTATTAGATGACAATAATAAATTGCATCAATTATTAAACGATGAAATCGTTGCCTTTAATGCTTTTAGTCTGCAATTTACGGCTGCAGATTTAGATGAATATACAAAGCGAATTGGTAATATAAAAAATATAGCAAAAGAAATAATCAAACTAGAAGAATGGAGTATCTAGATTTTTATTTAGTGTAAGGTACTACAATTACTATAACATTGCCTAAGTAATTCACATCCCTAATGTTTACCAACATCTGACTATCGAATTTACCTTTTTTCTTAACTTCGTGCTTCAATTTAAAAAACAACAATGTCTCAAGATCTTGAACACGTTAAATGCCTGATTATTGGATCAGGTCCTGCGGGATATACCGCTGCTGTTTATGCTTCACGCGCTGATTTAAAACCTGTACTATATACTGGTATGTTAGCAGGCGGCCAGCTTACACAAACCACTGAGGTTGAAAATTATCCTGGCTATCCTGAAGGTATTATGGGTCCGGAGATGATGGAAAACTTCCGTAAACAAGCAGAACGTTTGGGTGCTGATATCCGTTTTGGATACGTTAGTTCTGTTGACTTTTCAAGCATGCCGCATAAAGTGGTAGTAGACGAAGTAAAAACTATACTAGCTGACACTGTTATTATTTCAACAGGTGCTTCTGCTAAATGGTTAGGGTTGGATTCTGAACAAAAATATAGCGGCTTTGGCGTTTCTGCTTGTGCAGTGTGTGATGGATTCTTTTTCCGTGGACAAGACGTTGCTATTGTTGGTGCAGGTGATACCGCGGCTGAAGAAGCTACTTACCTAGCTAAAATGTGCCGTAAAGTAACTATGATTGTTCGTCGTGATGAATTTCGTGCTTCAAAAGCCATGATGCATCGCGTGCTACACACCCCTAACATCGAGATACTATATAATACCGAAACCAAAGAGATTGTAGGCGACGGGCAAAGTGTTACCGGCGTAACTGTAGTTAACAACATAACCAATCAGGAAACGACATTGGATGTTACAGGTTTCTTTGTAGCTATCGGCCACAAACCTAACACTGATATTTTTAAAGGTTGGATACATATGGATGAAACAGGTTACATCCTCACCAAACCAGATTCAACACAAACAAACATAGAGGGTGTGTTTTGCTGCGGTGATGCGCAGGACCATATCTACCGTCAGGCAGTTACAGCTGCTGGCTCAGGTTGTATGGCAGCCATTGAAGCTGAACGTTATTTAGCTGCTAAAGAGCACATTGTAACGGCTTAATATATTGTTTAAAACAATTAAGCCCATTGTCGCCTTATAAGCTTATAAACTTATTTAGACCATGGGAAAAGGAGATAAAAAAACACGTAAAGGCAAAATAGCGATGGGTTCATATGGTAAAACCAGGCCACATCATGTAAAAGCAGCCTCATCGATACCATCAGAAAAGGCTGACAAAGCAGAAAAACCTGTAGTCGCTGAAAAGCCTGAAAAAACTAAAAAACCATCCGCTTAGGCGAATGGTTTTTTAGTTTAATGCACTTTTTTTACACAACAATTCCCCCAACGTTTTCAAATTCTACTATATTCACGGTTATTATACCAAAGCTGTTGATTTACTATGTATAAAAATATTTTTCTGATACTAATTGTTCTTATAACTTCATTCTCAACAATTACAAATGCTCAGGACAACGGGCCAAATATGGGGATCATCCCTGCTCCTGTTTCCATCAAAAAAAGCACGGGAACATTTACTCTAAGTCGGCAAACAGCCATTGTTGCCGATAGTCCTGATAATAAAGCAGTTCTTTTTCTGGCTGACTATCTGCACAGCAAAAAAATGCTAAATATTCAACCCAAAGCTAATGGCGGGGATGCTGTTGCCAATAGCATTGTTCTAACCTCTTCTGGAACCGATGGTTTACCTGCCGAAGGCTACCGTTTAACCATTACGCCTGAAAGAATAACTATTGCTGGCAAGGGCGCAGGTTTATTCTACGGCATACAAACGTTAATACAACTAATCCCTGCAGAAGGGATGGCAAGTTTAAGCCTTCCTTGCGTACAAATAGAGGATTATCCGCGTTTTGGTTACCGTGGTATGATGCTGGATGTTTGCCGTCACTTCTTCTCGGTAGAGTTTGTGAAAAAATATATCGACCTGATGGCCGCTTATAAATTCAATACTTTTCACTGGCATTTAACTGATGACCAGGGATGGCGAATTGAGATAAAGAAATATCCACGCTTAACAACTATTGGTAGCCAACGCGCGCAAACAGTAATTGGTAATTACCATGATCGCACACCACAACAATATGATAATACACCTTACGGAGGGTTTTATACACAAGATCAGATACGTGACGTAGTTAAATATGCCGCCGACAGATATATCACCATTATTCCTGAAATAGAGATGCCGGGCCACTCCGAGGCAGCGCTTGCAGCCTATCCTGAATTAAGCTGCGACCCAAGCAGAACTTATAAAGTATCGGAAACATGGGGGGTATTTTACGATGTGTATTGCCCATCAGAAAAAACATTTACTTTTTTACAAGATGTATTAACCGAGGTAATGGATCTTTTCCCAAGCAAATACATCCATATCGGTGGTGATGAAGTACCTAAAAACGTTTGGAAAGAATCTCCGTTTTGCCAAAAGCTGATCAAAAAGCTTAAACTTAAAAATGAGGAAGGTTTGCAAAGTTATTTCATACAGCGCATGGAGAAATTTGTAAACTCTAAAGGTCGTAGTATTATTGGCTGGGATGAGATTCTGGAAGGCGGCCTGTCACCAAATGCTACTGTAATGAGCTGGCGCGGCGAAGCTGGCGGTATAGCTGCGGCACAACAAAATCACGACGTTATCATGACGCCTGGAAGTGGTGGTTTATATCTTGATGCGGCCCAAGGCAAGTTAAGCGATGAGCCAGTAGGTATTGGCGGATATTCACCTTTGCAGAAAACATATAGCTATAATCCTACTCCACCATCTTTAACCACTGATCAGCAAAAACACATATTAGGCGCACAAGCAAATTTATGGACGGAGTATATCGCTACTGAAGCTAAAGCTGATTATATGTTACTACCACGCTTACTTGCAGTTAGTGAGTTAAACTGGACACCTTTAGCCAATAAAAACTTTAACGATTTTGCGAATATACGCCTACCTTATCATTTGGCATGGTTAGATAAAAACAACTTTGATTATCGTGTACCACCCGCAATTGGCGCTAAGGATACCATCGTTTTTGGATCTCAGTTAAACGCCCAATTAAAACCTTCGGTTGTTGGCGCTACTGTATTTTATACCATTGATAGTTATACGCCCCGCGAAACCGATTTAATTTATAGCACGCCACTAAGCTATAATGTACCCCAAGATCAGTTCCGCGAATTGGAAACCATAGTGATCACGCCATCTGGCAAACGAAGTGTAGTAACCCATACCGTTATGTGGAATAAATCTCCGTTACCACCGGTTAACTATAATGGCACCACAAGTGGATTAAAATATGAGCTTTACTCAGGAACATTTACCAGTACAGCCGATTTAGATAAGTCTGTTGCTATTGATACCGGCATTGTAAAAAGCTTTAATCAAGCCGCCATCAAAAAAAGTTCTTTGGCTTTTGGCGTAATATATAATGGTTTTATACGTATTGATAATGATGGCGTTTATAATTTCAGCACACAATCAGATGATGGTTCGGTGTTGTTAATAGATGATGTACCTGTAGTAAATAACGACGGGAAACACGGCTCATTAGAGCAAGGCGGATCGATTCCTTTGCAAAAAGGGTTTCACCGCTTTACTTTAAAATATTATAATGTTGGTACAACTGCATCTTTGCATGTATATTTAACCATTCCCGGTAAACCTAAGGGCGAATTATCGCCGGATGAATTGTATTATTAATAGCTTTACTAAATGAGTAACAGGTTATACTTTTCAATATTTATAGCAAGTATTTTAGCAGCGGGATGCGCCCAGGAATCTGGCAAACCTGCTGCTGCCATAATTACGCCTTCAGCGCCCCCGAAACCTGCTTTAATGGAACCATTCCGGTATCATAAATTAATTGAAGTATCCCCAGGGGATGATTTTGATATACTAAGTTGGGGACGCGGTTCAATCGAGACAGGTTCGTTCGAAATACTACATTCCGATTCTGTGAATATGAACTATACCACTACCACAGGGGATTTGAATGGTTCCATTGTAGATGCATTTAATACCGATATGGATATGGATGGTAATCCTGAGATCCTGATACAGGCAAAAACAAACGATAGTGTTTACAATACCGTCATTTACGCTTTTGAATTTAGCAACGGCAAGGCAAATAAACTCGATTTCCCTAAATTAACCTCTTCGCAAAAGAAAGGTTATCGTGGCAATGATAATTTCTATATACAGGATGGCAATTTGATGCGTCAATTCGCTATTTATGAAGGCAGCGGTAAGGAGGCCAAACCAACAGGCCAAAAACGCTTGTTTCAATACGGCCTACGCGACAACGAGTTTACAATAAAACAAATCGGTAAAGATTCAACCCAAATTAAGCAAACTACAGCAGTGACTACCCCGGTTAAAAAAACTACCGAGGAAAAACATACTTCTTCAAAAAAGAAAAAGCATAAAGAAGAAGAACATAAAAGCACCTCGCACAAAAAGAAAAAGAAACATCATCATAGCGACTAAAAAACCAATTTTGTATTCACGTATATATTAAACTATAGTTTTTTGAAGGATAATTTTATCTGCATAATAACTAATAAGTATATATTTGGAAATTGGATCAGCACTTTATATTGCTGAATTTTATTTATATGACAGTTCTCGCAGACTCAATAAGTGATAAATACGAATTAGTTGTAGGGTTAGAAGTTCACGCGCAATTATCTACTTTAAGCAAGGCATTTTCGTCGGATTCAGCGGCATTTGGCGCTAAACCTAATCATCATATCAGCCCTATATCTTTAGGGCATCCAGGCACACTCCCACGCATTAATAAACTCATGGTTGAGTATGCTGTGAAGATGGGAATTGCTTGTAATTCCACTATCAATTTAAATAATACATTCGCCCGTAAAAATTATTTTTATGCTGATCTGCCTAAAGGTTTCCAGACTACCCAGGATCAGCAGCCCATTTGCTTGCAAGGATTTGTTCCCGTTAGGTTATCTGATGGTAGCGTAAAAAATATAGCTATCCACCATATCCATATGGAAGATGATGCGGGCAAAAGTATGCACGATAATCATAGCGAAGATTCATTGATAGATCTTAACCGCGCAGGTGTGCCGCTAATTGAAATAGTTACCGAGCCAGATATGCGCAGCAGCGAAGAAGCTGGTCATTTTTTAACCGAGACACGTAAGCTACTACGTTACCTGGATATTTGCGATGGCAATATGGAAGAAGGCAGCATGCGTTGCGATGCTAACATATCCGTAAGGTTAAAAGGCGCGACCACTTATGGCAACCGTTGTGAGGTAAAGAATTTAAACTCTATACGTAACGTACAACGTGCTATTGAGCATGAATTTGTAAGACAGATAAATATTATTGAAGCAGGTGGTCGCGTAGATCAAAATACATTAAACTTTAATGCTGATACCGGCGAAACATCTGTTTTACGTTCAAAAGAAATGGCTAATGATTACCGTTATTTTCCGGAACCTGATTTGCAGCCGCTATTTTTGAATGAAGCCTATCTGCTTAAGATAAAACAGTCTATGCCTGCCCTGCCGAACGAGCTTTATAAAAAATACATTGCTGAATTATCCTTATCCGATTACGATGCATCTGTAATTACTGCCGATAGGGATTTGGCGTTATTTTTTGAGGAACTGATAAAACACACCAGCAACTATAAATCAGCAGTGCATTTATTAATGGGTCCGTTTAAATCATATTTGAACGAGCACGGGATTTCCATCAGTGAAATGAAAGTTAAACCTGAACATTTCGCCGGCTTAATTCAATTAGTTGATGCCGGAAAAATAAATAATACCATTGCTACACATAAGTTATTCCCTGCCTTGTTAGCATCACCTGAAAAAAATGCCACACAACTAGCTATCGAATTAAATTTACTTATAAGCGACGATGGAGGCGATTTAAGCCGCTATATTAGCGACGCCATTGCAAAGTACCCTGATAAAGTAATTGAGTACCAGAAAGGCAAAAAAGGCGTTTTAGGTTTGTTTATGGGCGAGATCATGAAAAGCTCAAAAGGCAAGATCGATCCGCAGAAAACAAACCAGTTATTAATAAAAGAATTAGAAGCAAAATAAAAATGAAGAGCCGTTTAGCATTATACAGCGTAGTTGCATTATCCCTGTTTATATTTTCATGCACAGATAAAAATGCGTTCACTATTTCCGGAACTATCTCCAATCCCGGCAGTGTAAAAACTGTTTATCTGATTGAGGCGGATAGCACTGCACTGAACGTTGTGGATTCAACCAAATTAAGTGAGGATGGAAAATTTAAATTTAAGCATAGCGCTGGTTATGCTGGTTTATATAAATTACGTCTAGGCGGAGTACAGTTTGATCTGATCGCGAAGAATGGTGATGAAATTGACTTTAACACTGATAATAACGATAACTCTCATGCTTACCAGATTACAGGCTCCGAAGAATCAGAAAAACTAAAGGAATTTAACAAACTGACCAATGTTTATGCAGACGAGAATACTAAGCTGTATAACGATTACCAGGCAAAAGCAATGGCGCTTGGTAAAGAATCAGATTCATTAAAAAACATATACCTGCCTCAGTTTGAAAAGATCAATACCGAAGAAAGCGCTGTTGTGTTAAAATATGTAAATGATAATAAAAACTCATTAGCTGGTTTTTACGCGGCAACAATGCTTGATCCTGATAAATATGAGTCGCAATTGGTAGCTTATGCCGATGCCATTAAAGGTAAATTTGATACAAACCCGGGCGTTCAACAATTTATCAGGCAAATGATGGCTATCAAACCGGTATCTGTTGGGCAGCCTGCACCTGATTTTACAGTAATCAGCATCGATAACAAACCAATCAAATTATCAGATTATAAAGGCAAATATATAATGCTAGATTTTTGGGCATCATGGTGCGGCCCTTGCCGTATGGAAAACCCTAATGTGGTAAAGCAATACGCTATCTATCATCCTAAAGGACTTAACATTTTAGGTATATCGCTTGATACCTCAAAAACTAACTGGCAACAGGCAATTACACACGACCAATTAAGCTGGGCACATGCATCTGATTTAAAAAACTTTGAAGGCCCTACTGAAAGGTTGTATCATATTGAGTCAATACCATCAAATTTCATCATCGATCCTAAAGGAATTATCATTGCAAAGAACATGCGCGGTGCCGATCTTGAAACTTTTTTAAACAAAACATTTAATAAGCCTCAATAAATTGTTAACATTACGTAACATTTAACAATTTGTTAATATGTAATTAACCATTTGATTCTATTTAGGTTATACTTTTATACCAAAATTCAACCGTAATGAGTAACACATCTAAACAGAAGATATTAATTGTTGATGACGAACCGGATATTTTGGAGCTGATTGAATACAATCTGAAAAAAGAAGGTTACCAGGTATTTTTAGCTCATAACGGTCAGGAAGCCGTTACTGAAGCAAAAAGATCACTACCCGACCTTATTGTACTTGATATAATGATGCCTAAGATGGATGGCATTGAGGCTTGCCGCATAATGCGTACCATGCCTGAGTTTAAAAACACCTTTATGGTTTTTTTAACCGCCCGTAGCGAAGAATACTCTGAAATTGCAGGTTTTAACGTTGGCGCCGATGATTATATCGCGAAGCCTATTAAGCCACGTGCTTTAGTAAGCCGTATAAATGCTATACTACGCCGCAACGCTCCTGCCGAAGATGTAACCGATAACAAATTGGAAATTGGCGACCTGGTGATTGACCGTGAAGCTTATTTGGTCTACCAAAAAGGCGCTAAAGTGGTATTAGCTAAAAAAGAATTTGAATTACTTTACCTTCTGGCATCAAAACCAGGCAAGGTTTACACCCGTGAGGTAATCCTGAAAAATATTTGGGAAGATTCGGTAGTAGTTACCAATCGTACTATTGATGTGCACATTCGTAAAGTAAGAGAAAAACTAGGTGATGATGTAATATCAACTGTTAAAGGTGTAGGATATAAATTTGGCGCTTAAGCCTAATTTCATTAAAACATTAAAGGCTCCAAATACGGGGCCTTTAATGTTTAACATGATTTGTATAAAGTAAGATAGTTTATTTCCCCTCAAATTTCCCGGCTTTATAATCAGCAACAAACTGTTTATAGTATCGCTTAACTTTTTCGGCGTATTTGCGCGAATATTCAATAATAGTATCTTGCCATTGCTGGTCATTTCCCCACGCCTCTAATTCATCAATAATAACCGAACCACGTATCCCACCACTTCGTAATTGGGCTGATGCGGTTAATGCAGCCATATCATCAATAACCTGATAAATATCCCGGTATTCATCTTTAAGCAATTTAAATTTTATAGTATCCTTTACGGGTTGCAGCTCCTGTATCACATAAGAGTCTTCGCGAAAAACAGTAGTACTTAATAAAGATGACGATACGTTTTGCATCCGTTTTTGGATGGTAATAATTCTATCAGCCTCGGTCGGCCATTGCAATTGCTGCACAGTTGTATATGGCAAAACTGACGATGGCCGAGCCTGCTTCATATCCACAAACAAATACTTATTTTTAGTATTCGTACTTTTTAACAAAAACAAATAACGCTTTACCCCTATACTACCGGTACCCGCCAACCTGAATATTATCCCCTTAACTTTATAATTATAAGGCCCATCGCTGCTGGTGGCTATCCATTCATTAATATGTGCCTTTAATTCGTGCTTTAATTTCTTATCTACCTTAAAATGCCGCTCATCTTCCAACGACAACATGATTTTATTTTTTTTGCTGACAGTACGTTTTTTAATAATATCTTTCTCAGTTGAATCATCAGCAGCGGTTAAAAAATCGCATACAATACCTTTTGCTGTGCGTGGCTCTATACTTATTGCTTTTCCTTTAGCCAACGTAGCGCAATAATTTTTCACAAAAAGCTGAGCCATTTTCAACGATTTTTCCGGTTCAATATCCAATGAATCAAACGCGATAAATATACTGGTTACCATTCTGGCCAGTTCATAGCCTGCCGGTGCCAGCAGCGCCTCATCAAAATCATTTAAATCAAAATAAACCAGTTTGTTATCGCCTTTATAACTGCCAAAATTCTCAATATGCAGATCACCGCATATCCAAACCAATGGCGAAAGCGGCAATGCCTCTGCGTTTGCTAGATCCTCATAAAACAAGTGGCACGTACCCCGGTAAAAACGGAAGGCATTTTCGGTCATAGCTTCGTATTTAAGCTGTACCATATCAGGAAGAAGGTCCTTATTAAAGGCTATTAATCGGTCAGAAAGTTTGGACATAAATTCGTTTTCTTATTCACTATTAGGGTGTGAACAGACAAAATATAAAGCAACCAATTGTTTAATTGTTTTTGCCGATATAGCTAATTTGCTACAGGCTCAATAAAAACCTGCTTCATTCTCGGGAATTCAGTCTGGATATTTTTAGTAATGCGTTCTATTGCATCTGTTATTTGTTTGGTAGTAAGCCCCTGCTTAAAAACAGTATTCAGCTGAAGCAATACATCCTCAGGGGACATATACGTTGAAAAATGTTTTTTAACCTTTACTACTGCTTCATCAGCCTGCACCATAGCAATTACTTTTTTAAGGATTCTCCTACCTGTTGGCTCACCCATCAATAAGCTTTTACTCTCGCGCACCAAAAATGCCGATATAACTATTAATACAACACCAATTAACATTGAGGCTACTCCATCATAGTATGGGTTATGTAGTAATCTACCCAAAAACACACCTAAAAAAGCAATAAACAACCCTATCAGATCGCCAAAATCGCCTAACAAAACAATTATAGTTGATGGATCTTTAGTGCCTACAGCTGCTTTCCAAAAAGTAATTTTACCGCGCTGCACGTTAAATGCCTTTAGTGCCGTTACCATCGATACGAGGTTAAAAGCAAAAGCGATAGCTAAAACCACATAATTCCAGGTGGGGCTTCCTTCAAATTGTGGTTTGTTAAAGCGTAGCCACCCTTCATAAAAAGAAATGCATCCGCCCAGAATGAAAATGACTAACGAAACGATAAATGACCAAAAATAAAGCTCTTTCCCATACCCAAATGGTCTATCGGCATCAGCAGCCCTTCTACTGGTTTTAACGCCCCATATCAGCATTAACTGGCTTACAGCATCAATTACCGAGTGAATACCTTCGGAAAACATAGATGAACTGCCCGTAAAAGCTGCTGCGATAAATTTAGAAATAGCGATACTTAAGTCAACGCCTAAAGAAACATACAGGAAAAGCCTTGATTTCATAGTATCTGCAAAAGTGTATTATAACAACTTTAATGCCGATAACCTGATAATCAGGTTTTAGTTTTGGAGAGGGAAAAGAAAATAGTGCGGAGGCGTAAAAAAGCCTCTGCACTTGTAATATTATTCGACAGTTATCTCGTCGGCGAAGATATAAGATGGACTGCCTTTAAATGGATGCCAGTCGGGCAAAGGGCCGTATTGTTTCGCGATAACCTTAACATACCTTGCATGCGTATTTAGGTCAGCGGTAAATTCTTGTGTTTGTACTGTGAGATCTTTAACATCAACTTTTGTTTTTACGGTTGATAGTAGTTTGTAATCTCTACCATCATCAGATACCCAATACTGTACATATTGCGGAAACACGATCCATACATCGGTATCCTGTAATGTGCCTAAACTGATTTTATTAATTGGTTTTACTGATCCAAAATCGAGTATCGCAACCAGGTCAACACCCTGGTAACCTTGCCAATTACCTAAGCGCCAGTCAGTTTTTCCATGAACACCATTTATTAACGTTTCATTACCCTGATCAGCATAATTGGGTAGATATGGATTAACAAGGGTTAATTTAATATCATCTCTTATTTTTATAAAAGTCCCCTCATCCACAAAGCTCGATTTACCATTCTTTATTGCTATTGCTTTGATAGTAGTATTTTTTGTAACAGGGATTGGAGTTGTATATAGTTTCGAATTTACAGTTGGCGTTGTACCATCAAGCGTATAATATATTTTGGCGCCTTTATCACCACATTTAATTACCGCATTAAACGGTTTTTTGAATGTTTTTGATGGTGTAATGATGTATGGATTAGCAACAATTAAATCATCGGCAATTTTTGATGCAGGTTTAATTAATCCTTTCTCATATACCTTATTTGGCACTTTCCCGGTTACCACTTTCAGCTCACCACCGTTATAAACCGTGTTATAGTTTAGGTAAATTTTATTATAAGCTGCATTATTCAGCTTCATGCCCTGTATATAAATATTCGAGTTACTTATATCAGCATTCGGGTTTAATACAGTGAATTCTTTACCGTTTTCAAGGTGAATAACTGCCTTACCGAACAACGGCATGCCTATTTGAAATTGTTGTTGCCCCGGCATTGTATTATAAATTCCCAACGAACTAATTACATACCAGGCCGACATTTGTCCGCAATCCTCATTTCCTGATAAGCCGTCTGGGTTAGGACTATACTGCTCGTTCAGTATTTTATTTACGTAGTACTGAGTTTTGTACGGCGCATCTGTATAATTATACAGGTAAGCCATGTGATGGCTTGGTTCATCGCCATGCGCGTACTGCCCGATTAAGCCGGTAACATCAGGCTGATCATTACCCGTAAGTTTTGAATTTGTGGTAAATAATTTGTCTAGTTTATGCTCAAAATTAGCCTTCCCTCCCATGCGGCTTATCAAGCTCTCAACATCCTGCGGAACTAAAAAAGAATACTGCCAAGAGTTCCCTTCTGTATAATTACTGTTAACTTCTGTTGGATCAAATGGTGTATACCAGCTGCCGTTTGTACGGGCCTGCATAAAGCCATTTTCGCTGTTATAAACATTTTTCCAATATTGCGCACGCTGAATAAACTCCTTATAATCATTTGGTTTATTCATCATTTTTGATATTTGAGCAATGCACCAATCATCTATCGCGTATTCAAGCGTTTTTGATACAGATTCTGCTTCACCATCTGATTGTACAGCACCTGTTTTGCGATAACTTTCCAAACCAAATTGATTTCGATTAACTGCGGACTTCATAGCCTTTAAAGCTTCTTCAGCATCAAAACCTCTTATTCCTTTTGCATAAGCATCAACAATAACAGGTATAGAGTGATTGCCTACCATACAAAACGTTTCGTTTGATGCTAATGGCCAAATCGGCAACAATCCGCCTTGCTCGTACATTGCTAAAAAGGATCTAACAAAATCCTGTGTGCGTTTACGATCAATCAAATTAAACAATGGATCTTCCGCACGATAGGTATCCCACAAAGAGAATACAGTATAATAATTAAAACCTTTAGCGGTGTGAATCTTTTGATCCATTCCTCTGTATTGCCCGTCAACATCATTATAAACATTGGGTGCCAGCATACAATGATATAAAGCAGTATAAAACGTAACCTGCTTATCATGTGCTTTTTCTGCAGATGGACTACCACCCGATACTTCAATTTTTGAAAGTTCTTTATTCCATGCTGCTTTAGCATCTTTCTGTACCTTATTAAAATCAAATCCGGGTACTTCGCTGTCCAAATTCTTCAAAGCGCCGTCAGCGCTAACTGATGAAATACCAACTTTGGTGATTACCTCGCCAGGATTATCGAAACGGATAAACATTTTCACATTCTTACCCTGCACTTTAGATTTCCCATCTAGTAATTGGTCATCTAAAGCTATTCCGTAAGTTTTGAATGGTTTTGAGAATTTGGCATAGAAATAAACTGATTGGTCAGCAGCCCAGCTTTTTGAGCGGCGATAACCACGAATTTCGTGATTGCTAACAACTTCTATCCATGAATCTAAAACCTCATCACGGTCTTGCAGATCAATAATAACGTTACCCTCTTTTGCAGACGACGGATAAGTATAGCGATGAACGCCAACACGGGTGGTAGCAGTTAGTTCAACACCAATATTGTATTTATCTAATAATGTTTTGTAATATCCTGGGGTGGCGCTTTCATTTTTCTTTTTAAAGCCAGATTCGTAATCTTCCCTTTTGAACTTTGGCTCGCCAACGGTTGGCATAAATAGTACATCGCAATAATCAGGAATGCCGGTTCCGCTTAAATGTGTATGCGAAAAGCCATAAACAACAGTATCAGTATAGTAATACCCTGAACAGCCATCCCAGCCATCGTAACGTGTATCCGGGCTTAGTTGAACCATACCAAATGGCATAACCGCACCCGGATAAGTATGACCATGGCCACCAGTACCTATAAATGGGTTAACTAACTGGGTGTAATCTTTTTTTATTTGTGCCGATGCCGGTAAGATTAAAGCAAAACACAAACCTGCAAGCAAAATGCCGCGGAATAATATTTTCATAAAATGGGGTTACTAAATCAGATGGCAATTTAACGTTTTAGCAAACTAATTTGAAAATCTTTTTAAAAAAAATTAAAAAGTTTCCAGACTTATTTAATCTGAAATTTGTCAGCGTCTTTCAAAAACTGCAGAGCACGACGTGTTTTTTCCGGATCATCCCCACTAATGGTGAAAGTATACAAATCCTCCTCATCGCGTTTGTAGTAAATCACATCACCCATAGGGCTTATGCAAGTGGAATCACCAGAGTGGTATACTTCATGCCCATCATGCCCTACCCTGTTTACACCAATAACATAGGCCTGGTTTTCAACCGCCCGGGCAGGTATCAATGTACGCCAATGCAATGCGCGTCGTTCAGGCCAGTTAGCTACAATAATTAACAAATCGTATTCCTCATCAACATTCCGCATCCAAACCGGGAAACGTAGATCGTAACAGATCATCGGGCATATCTTCCAGCCATTTAACTCCACTATAAGTTTTTTATCGCCGGCAGTGTAGGTTTCATCCTCTTTACCTAGGCCAAATAAGTGGCGTTTATCATAATGTTCATGCGTACCGTCTGGTCGCATCCAAATCAGGCGATTATAGTATTTATTATTTTCTTTAATAATGATACTTCCGGTTACCACGCAATTATACTGATTGGCAGTTTTTTGCATCCATTGCATGGTTTTACCTCCCATTGGCTCGGCAAGGCTTGCGGCATTCATGCTAAACCCTGTATTAAACATTTCTGGAAGAATGATTAATTCGGTTTTTTCGCGGATACCGGATAGACGCAATGATATATTTTGCAGATTTTTATCCGTATTTTCCCAAAAAAGGTATCCCTGGAATATGGTAATTTTTAGATTATCCATTTGGTTTGTTTTCATGGCGGTAGGCCATAGTTTAAGCTAACATATTGGTAGATAGTACAAATATAGATTTAGCTTTATAAAAATTAACATTCATGCTATTCATTAAATAGCATGAGTAAATTAAACAGTCATTAATCTATCAACGGCTTTATCCAGCGTTTCTTGCCTTTTTGCGAAACAAAACCTCAAAACATGATGATTTGTGCCCTTACTATAAAACCCGGAAGTAGGTATAGTAGCTACACCAAACTCCTTTGCCAGGCGTATAGCAAAGTCGATATCACGCTCATCTGTAATGTTATTATAGGTTACCGATTGAAAGTATGAACCATAACAAGGCAGCAATTTAAAACGGGTTTGTTCTATGCCATTTCTAAAATGATCCCTTTTTTGCTGAAAGAATTCCGGCAAGCCTAAATACACTTGTTCATTCTTTAAATATTCAGTAATACCATATTGCGCAGGTGTATTCACGCTAAAAACTAAAAATTGGTGTATCTTCCTGAACTCCTGCATCAAATGTGCCGGAGCAAGGCAATAACCAATTTTCCAGCCGGTAGCATGACATAATTTACCGAAAGAAGCTACGATAAAACTACGCTGTTGTAATTCCGGATAACGGGCCATGCTTTGGTGGGTTTCGCCATCATAGATTAGGTGTTCATAAACCTCATCACTCAAAATATAAATATCCTGATCTTTCACTAACGCGCTTAATGCCTCAATATCCTGCTGATGTAAAATGGTAGCGGTAGGATTATGCGGAGAGTTAAGAATGATCATCTTAGTACGATTGGTGATCAATTTTTTCACCATATCCCAGGCGATACGATAGTTTGGCGGTTCCAATTCTAACGATTTCACCACACCGCCCATCAATTTTATAGCCGGGGAATAACAATCATAGGCTGGTTCAAAAATTATCACCTCATCATTTGGATGAATGATGGCGCTTATTGCAGTAAATATGGCTTGTGTTCCTCCGGCCGTAATCGTTATTTCTGTATCCGGGTTATAAACTGCACCGTATAGTTTCTCAGTTTTATAGGCTATTTGTTCGCGTAGCGTCATTACACCTGCCATTGGTGCATATTGGTTATAACCACTTTTCATGGCATTATCAACCAGTTCAACCAAATGTGGATCACAATCATAATCAGGAAATCCCTGCGATAAATTAATAGCGCCAACTTCGGCAGCCAGTGCCGACATTATGGTAAAAATAGTAGTTCCCGTTTGGGGTAGTTTAGATGTTAAGGGCCTCATAGCGGGGGCTAAAATAATTAAAAACTAATAAAATTAGCCAAAAGGTTTTAAACATGATGTTGAAAGGATTTTAAAACAATCATTAAAACATCACCTTTCGGCTTTAAACTTCCGCCTTTCATCGCTATTAATTAACTTCGTAACATGAAGCTTGAAAAATACCTTTTTGCAATTTTTATACTCTGCTCTTTTGCCTCCTGCAAACCAAAAACTAAAAACAGTGTGCCTGTTGTTGGCTTTGTTGACGCTTTTGAGGATGCCACTATATCACAAGCCCATACCGGGTTTGTAGCTGCTCTAAAAGACAGTGGTTTTAGCGAAGACAAACAAAACATAAAAATTGAATACCGTAATGCGCAAGGTGATATCCCTACCCTAACGCAGATAGTAAACTATTTTGTATCTGAACCAGTAGATTTATTGGCTACCTGTACTACATTATCATCTGTAACAGCAGTTCAAAAAACAAAAACCATCCCGATTTTCGAAATGGTTTCGCCAACGCCGGCACGTATGAATGTATTGGATGCAAATGGCAAGGCACCTGCAAACCTGTTTGGCGCGGTAGAAGATCTGCAATATATTGACACCTCATTCTCCATCATTCCTACAGTATTAAAGCCTAAAGGACATAAATTGGTTATTGGCATGATCTATAATCAAAGCGAACCTCAGTCGGCCGATGCGATGCAGTATATCAAGATTTTGGCGGCAAAATTTAATATTACGCTTATCGCGTTGCCGTTAAATTCATCTGCGGATGCACAATTGGTAACGCAATCGCTATTAAGCAAAAACATTGACGCTTTTTTCGCCAACCCCGATAACACCGTGTTCGCGTCTTTCGAAACAATAAAAAAGAATTGCGACGAAAAGAACATCCCAATATTTACAAGTGAAGCGGGCTTAGTAAAGCGCGGCGCAGTAATGGCTTTTGGTGCCGATATTTACCAATGGGGATACCAGGCCGGTGAACAAGCTGCCCAATATTTAAAAACACACAGCACCGCTGGTTTAAAACCTGAAATGGTTAAAATACGAAAACGTGTTTATAACCCCGAAATGGTTAATAAATATAAAATCACCCTGCCACCCAATTTTGAAGTAGTTAAATAAATGGATTTTTACCTCACCGCTTTATTGCAGGGACTTTGCTTTTCGGGGATTGCTTTGGGTATTTATATATCGATGAAGATATTCAATATCCCCGACATTACTACTGATGGAAGTTATACCTTAGGCGGAGGCTTTACAGGGATCCTATTACTACACAATCAACCGAGTTATATTATTTTACCTGCGGTGATTTTAGCTGGTGCTATCGCCGGGGCGTTAACGGGCATCATCCATACCAAGCTTAAAATAAACGCGCTGCTTGCAGGCATTTTGGTAATGACGGCCTTATATTCCATTAACTTAACACTTATGGGGCGCTCGAATTTACCGTTAAATTCATTACCAACAATTTTCAGTCTCGTAAACCTGGTAACTAACTCTAATCAAAATACACTATTCATACTATTGTTTTTTGTGGTGATAATTACGTTACTTATCGGTTACTTACTTAAAACCGACTTCGGCATTGCAATGCGCGCCACCGGAAACAGCGAAACCATGATAAGGGCGCTTGGTGTAAATACCGATCGTATGAAAATTACAGGTTTAGCTATCGCCAATGCTTTAACCGCTGTTAGCGGTTATTTGATGACACAATACCAGGGCTTTGCAGATATTAGCATGGGTATTGGTATAGTGATAATTGGTTTAGGCTCGGTAATTATAGCCGAAGCATTTATAAACTGGTTTAAAATCACTTCTATTTGGATTAGTCTTTTGCTTATTATTTCAGGCGCTATTATTTTTCAGTTTGTTTTGGCATTTACACTAAGTATTGGTATTGATGCAACACTTTTAAAACTCGTAACGGCTGTTTTTGTATTGCTAATAGTTAGTTTACCACGTTTATCTTTTAATCGATCAGCATGATAGAGATAAACCAAATTCACAAGGTTTTTAATAAAGGAAAAGCCAACCAGGTGGATGCTATAAATGGTATCGACCTAAAAATAAATGATGGTGAGTTTTTAATTATAGTTGGCTCTAACGGATCTGGCAAAACCACCTTGTTAAATCTTGTTGCAGGCAGCGTTTTACCAACCTCGGGAAGAATTAATATTGATAACAATGATGTAACCGACCTGCCCGATTATAAACGCAGCCAATGGATAGCGCGCGTTTTTCAAAATCCGGTAAGCGGTACGGCATCTGACCTAAGTATAATTGATAATTTCCGTCTTGCGGCTATCCGCACCAAACCAAAAGGATTATCAATTGGCGTTGACGATGCGTTTAAGAAACTGGTGAAGGATAAAATAGCAACCTTAGGTATGGGCCTGGAAAATAAAACAGATCAACCCATGGGCACGCTGTCAGGCGGGCAACGACAGGCATTGACACTGTTGATGAGTATTATGGACAATTGTAAGGTTTTATTGCTTGATGAACCTACAGCAGCACTTGACCCACGATCAGCGGAGGTTGTGATGAAAACCGCTGATAAACTGATCAAAGATTTTAATTTAACGGCTATACTTATCACTCATAATTTAAAGGACGCTTACAACTACGGCAGCCGGATTATACAGATGAGAGAAGGAATTATTTTAAAAGATCTCAACACTGAGCACAAATCAAAATTAAAACAGAATGATCTGTTTGACTGGTTTGGATAAGTGTGTAACAATTATACTAATCATTAATTCAAGATATTTTTTGGCAAAATAATTGCATTCGGTGTTGTACTATGAAGAACAACGAATTTCAATATATAACTGATGCCTACCAATTAGTGCAAGGCGCAAAAATAAAAGGCAAAAAACAAGAAGAGATTTTTGAACTCGGCGCATATGACCCAAACAAAAGAGGCTACACCGTGTACCCATTTGAAGAAGGCGTAAAGTTTAACGATTTCAGCGTATTGATGTCTGAAAAAGAGTTAATGAGTAATTACCTGATAGAAAACTTGAAGGTAAGCAACTCAATTGCAGCTTAATACAGCTTACCGCTATTTCAACTCAACCCCAGGCTTATAAAGCATTTCGCTTTGTAACTGCAACCTCATGTTTCCCTGCGTTTTTGCAAAATCATATTTTAAATGTATTTTTGTAGAAATAAATAAAAAGGAAATGCTACTCCTAAATTCATTCTGCAAAAATTATAAGCGACCAATGGTGGTATCGCTGCAGAAGAGGTATGCATTCGATCTACCTTTCTCCAGTCCTGTTTAGCAAAAATCAAACAGCGACAGTTTTCACAATTTATTTAATACCCTGACAGGCTTGATGCCATCAGGACATATCATTAAAAACCATGGACACATATTATACTATTGAAGAAAAATACCTGCAAGCTGTTGACGAGATAAACTATGGCGAAAACCCTAAAGGGTTAAAGTTATTGAATGAAATTATCAGTAATGACCCTTTACATGCCCGGGCCCATTACCAGTTAGGAAAGATATTTTATTACGAAATAAAGGATTATCAGGCTGCAGGCTATCATTTTAAAACCTGCGCCGAGTTGGAACCATCATTTCCTGATGTATATCACCATTACCTGCATTTAATTGTTTTTTTAAATATGGACAAAAAGGTAAATGAAGTTGCGGCAAAAGCTCTAACTATTCCGGGAGTAAGTGCGGCAGCTATACATAATCTTTTAGGTTTATATGCCGAGAAGAACAAAAACTGGGCGGTTGCTATAAATGAATATCAAAGCGCATTTATTGAAGTAATTGACAAAAAGCATCAGGAAGATATTGAAACCAGTATTGAACGTGTAAAGCAAAAAATGCAGCACAACAGCAGTTACCGGTATTATTTAGCCGATTAATTTAAAGCCACTGTTATTACAGTGGCTTTTTTGCTTATGCCATTAATACTACGAATAAACCATAATTAAAAAGTGATACAAATCAGTAATTAATACCATTAATAGCACTATTATTACCATTACAAACAGCACTTTTGATGTAAATTTGTGCTATGGTAAAGGATAGATTTCCGGTTTATGATATTGGCCACTTAGTCGAATTCAATCAGGATGATATTATGATCAGCCAATTTTCGCCTTATCTTAATATTCATAAAAATCTGCAACAAGCTCACAAGCATACATTTTATCACTTGGTGTTTTTTACCGAGGGAGCAGGTAGCCAAACGATAGATTTTCAAAAATTCGAAGTAAAGCCCTATCAAATTTATTTTATGGTACCGGGACAGGTACATCATTGGGCTTTCGAGGGGAAAGTAGACGGCTACGTAGTAAACTTTTCGGCTAAGTTTTTCCAATCTTTTCTACTCAAACCGGACTATCTCGAACAATTTCCTTTTTTTAGTGGTAATGCAAGCGAAGCAGTAATTAATATTGAAGCAAATCTCAGAATAAAGCTAATTGGTCTTTTCGAGAAACTGTTAAGTGAGACTGTAGAAAACCAACGTACAGCCCTGGATATGGTTAGGTTACTTTTATTAGAGCTTTTTATTTTGATAGGTCGAACCGTTATCACGCCCCAATTAAAACAAGCAAGTCCTTACAATTTAACATTACTCAAAAACTTCAGGAATCTTATTGAAACAAATTACATAAACAACAGACTACCAAAAGATTACGCAGAATTACTTTACATTACACCGAATCATTTAAATGCATTATGTAACGACCTATTAGGTATACCTGCAGGTGAAGTTATTCGCAATCGGGTGGCTTTAGAAGCCAAGCGCTTGCTGGTCAATCCACAATTAGGTATTACAGAAGTTGCCAATCATTTAAATTTTGCAGACAACTCCTACTTTACCAAATTTTTCAAAAAACAAGCCGGTATAACTCCGGAAGAATTCAGAAAACAATTTATAAAATAACCATGGACACATTACAAATGGCAGATCATAAAATACCATCAGAATTTCAGGCAGCATTACATGCAAAATGCCCAAAATGCCGTACCGGCAATATGTTTTCGGGCGCCATGTACAGTTTCGGGACACAAAAAATGAATACGGCTTGTCCGCATTGTGGCTTCACCTTCGAGATTGAACCCGGTTATTTTTATGTAGCCATGTTTGTAAGCTATGCCATGAATGTTGCCGAAATGGTTACCGTGGCTTTGGGATTGCACATTTTAACTGGCAGTAATTCGCCATGGTTGTATTTGGGAGCTCTGTTTGGAGTGGCTATTTTGTTATCGCCGTTTCATTTCAGATATTCAAGGGTTGTGTTACTGTACTGGCTTACACCTGGTGTACATTTCGATCCTAAAAGAGCTGAGATGAAAAGCAAAGAAGCTAATCAAGCTTAATTCATTTAATTTTCAAACAATACAGGTATGATTTTATTCATAAGATTTTACCTGTATTGTTTGGAATAAACTTTTACGCTTAAATCATTAATTCTTGCTACAATTAGTGCAAGAACACATTACTGACCTATCCCTTAAACCTGACCAACAGGTTCTATCAATAAAACAGAATTAAAACCTATTATAGGGTTTAAATGTTCATCAAACAATAACTAGTCTCAATTTTAAGGTAATTTTTAAGTTACATACAAGTTGTATAAATATTGCACAAACTAATTTAGTTGTGACTATAAAATTTACCTGTTATAATTGCGTTCTTAATATTTCATCAAAGCTGGCTATATTTAACGCCATAAACTACATCTTAGTAAATGTTCAATCGTATAAAAAACCGATTTCTCAGGTATTTTCTGATACTTATATATTTTATCATCATATTCTTTTGCGCTATAGAGGTTAATTTCCTTTGGTTGTTTGGCTATTCGCCGGATATGAACGATATAAAAAACCCAAGCATGTCTGTAGGTTCACAGCTATATACTGCCGATGGTAAGCTAATAGGGCAATATTATAAAGAGAACCGCTCCCCGGTCCTTTTTAAGGACATCTCCCCTAACCTTATCAATGCATTGATATGTACAGAAGATGTGAGGTTTTACAGCCATCATGGTATCGATCTTTACTCGTTTCTTACAAGTATGTTATCAACAGCAAAAGGCGATAAGCGCGGCGGTAGTACAATAACACAGCAACTTGCCAAAAACCTTTTCGAAACACGTAAACGAAAATCACAAGGGCTTATTAAACATGTGCCATTACTAAACACCATTGTTTATAAATGTAAAGAATGGTTAACCGCACTTGAGATTGAACATGTTTACAGTAAGGACGAAATCCTTGAGCTTTATCTTAATACAGTGCCCTTCGGTAATAATACCTATGGTATAAAAACAGCTACGTTAAAGTATTTCGATAAAACACCGGATAAGGTTAATCCTGCGGAAGCCGCTACGCTGATAGGTATGCTTAAAGCAACCTCTACTTATAATCCGATCAATAATCCAGATAAATCGCTAGCAAGGCGTAATACGGTATTAAGTCAGATGGAAAAATATGGCAAGCTGACTAAATCCGAATACGACACAAATGTTAATCTTCCAATAAACCTCAATTTAAATTATGTTGATGATGAAGGTCAGGGTGATTCATACCTACGTGAAGCGGTTGAAAAATGGTTAAAAAAATGGTGCAAGGATAACGGGTATGATCTTTACTCTGACGGCTTAAAAGTATATACCACTATTGATTCAAAAATGCAGCAATATGCTGAAGAAGCGGTTGCTGAAAAAATGAAAGTATTACAAAAACGTTTTGATCAGCTTTGGGGTAAGAAAAACCCATGGCGTGATTTTGCAGGCAATGAGATTAAGGATTTTGTGCTGAAGGGCGAGCAAAGCTTACCAATTTACAAACTATTACAGAAGAGATACAAGGGTGATACTGTTGCTATAAACAAATACTTTACCACCAAAAAACGGATGACTGTATTTACATGGAACGGCGACAAAGACACGACCTTTTCCAGCGTTGACTCGTTAAAATATTATGCACGTATTTTAAATACCGGCATGATGACGATTGAACCTTCAACCGGTTATATTAAGGATTGGGTTGGCGGTATTGATTATAAATACTTTAATTATGATCACGTAAACCAGGCTAAACGCCAGGCAGGTTCAACATTTAAGCCGTTTGCATATGTAACGGCTATTGATAATGGCTTTACCCCTTGTGATAAGTTTACAGATAAGCCGGTTACCATTAATTACATGGATGAGGGAAAACCCCAAGTATGGCAGCCAAATAATGCTGACTTTAAATTCAGCTATCAGGAAATGTCGCTACGATGGGCGATGGGTAAATCAGTAAACTCTATAACAGCACAGGTAACTCAACAAGTTGGGTGGGATAAAATTGTTCAATACGCACATAAGTTAGGCATTGAAAGTCCGCTAAAATCTGTACCATCTGTTTCATTAGGCTCGAATGATGTTTCGGTTTATGAGATGGTACGTGCTTACAGTACTTTCCTGAATAAAGGGGTTAAGATAGATCCGTTATTGGTAACTAAAATCACCGATCAGGATGGAAATGTGTTAGCTACCTTTACATTAAATAGCGAAAGAGTATTGAGTGAAGAAACAGCGTGGCTGATGCTTTATATGTTCCGTGGGGGTATGGAAGAACCGGGAGGCACATCGCAGGCTTTATGGGAGTATCCGGGTTTATGGAAGAAGGATAACCAAATTGGTGGTAAAACAGGCACATCATCACATTATGTTGATGGCTGGTATATGGGTATTACCAAAGACCTGGTTACAGGTGTTTGGGTGGGTGCTGATGATAGAAGTGTGCACTTCACAACTTCTGAAAACGGTGAAGGATCGCATACTGCTTTACCTATTTTCGCACGCTTTATGGAGAAAGTGTATGCCGACCCTAAATCAGGTTATACCTGGGGTCCATATCCAAAGCCTTGGGTTAAAATAACTAAAGAGTATAATTGTCCATCACCACATATTTCTACAGATACAACATCTACCGATAGTACATCTGCACCAGTGGATACAACAGGTGGTGTACCGGCAGTTGCAACACCGGATGATTCAAAAGACAACCCTCAGCAATAAAATTTCGTACTAGTGGTATCACAATTATGAGAAAGCTGGTTTTAATAACATTTGTAGTTTTAGGTTGCTTGCGCTTGCATGCGCAAAGCCATACCGACACATTACTTTCGGCTCCAAAGAAAGACCTTTCCACTTTTATTAAAGTTGTAAACGCCGCCGGGTTAAAAAATATATTCGATGGGCAACCCGTAACTATTTTTGCACCTGATAATGAAGCATTCGATAAATTTCCAGCAAACAAAATGGATAGTTTATTAATGCCTGCTAATAAATCTTTATTGATAAGCACTCTGGATTTTCATATTATAGCAGGAAAATTAACTGCTAAAGATATTGCAAAAGCTATTCATGATGGTGGCGGTCAGGCTACATTCCGCACGCTTGCCGGCACTAAACTAAATGCCAAAATAAACGCAAACAGAAACATTGTTTTGATTGATGGCAGTGGTTGTGAAAGTGTTATTAAAGTATTCAATATCAAACAAGGTAATGCAGATATGTTTGTAATAGATTCTGTCCTATCGCCTAAAAACAAATACTTATAATTTACTTCTAATAATAAAACTAAGCTTTTAAATTATTAGTAGATAATAGTGTAAGGAAACAACTAGTCGCCCGACTAAGGTTGTAATATCTATAAATGATTATACTGTATAATGACAAACTATAAAGGGCATTATACCGTATCTTAGATAGATGGAGGACACATTATTAGATGTGTTTTTTATATCAATATAAAATATCTAAAAAATGAAAAAATCGATTTTAGTTATAATGCTATTAAGCACAGTAACGCTATTCAGTTGCCAGAATATTAATGCTCAGGACAACGCAAAAATCCTTCAGCACAGAAAAATGAGTAAAACACCTGCTCAATGGAAAGCTATACTTACTCCAAACCAATATGACATAATGGTTAATAGAGGTACAGAGCCGCCCTTCCATAACGCTTATGACGAAAACCATCAAAAAGGTGTTTACAAAAGCGCTGCAACAGGTGAAGTGTTATTTACTTCGGAGGATAAATTTGATAGCGGAACAGGCTGGCCAAGTTTTGTTAAACCTGCCGATATGAGCAAAATTGAAATTGTAAAAGACGACAGCTACGGTATGGACCGTGATGAAGTTATTGAAAAAAGTACCGGCTTACATTTGGGCCACGTTTTTGATGACGGCCCTGCTGATCGCGGCGGTAAACGTTATTGTATGAATTCAGGCGCGCTTATATTCGTTAAAACGAAGTAACCGCTCTTCTGAAATTACCAACTGAAGGACGAATTTGTGGCCTTGTCCGCAACTTACTTTCAAAATTCAAACCAATGGTCAGATCTACCCAATCAGGGTTAACAGGTCTGATCATTTTTTCTTTTTGGGGGCGAGTGTAAGTACTTACCTGTTTAAATCTTTCCATTGCCATTTCTTCGCTATTGATTTCTTCAAAATAAACCAAACGGTTAAGTTGCTGCGCGCTATCGAAAAATAAGGTAGGCATATCGCTGTAAAACTTTAAAGTTTTAACCAGATCCGAGCTTAAACCTACATGTAAATTGTTCCTGTTTCTGTCTGTGATAATATAAATAAACCGTTTCATTTGACAATAAATTTGGTGTTTGAAAAAATATTACTAACTTTATGAGCATAAAATTACTAATAAATTTAGCAATTCCAAATTTTATGTCAATTATTTCATCAAATATTAAATTTCTTCGTAAAAAGAAGGGTTTAACACAGCAACAGTTTGCAGATCAGGTAGGTATCAAACGTTCATTAGTGGGTGCTTACGAGGAAGAAAGAGCCGAACCGAAATACGAATTGCTAAAAACCATAGCATCTTTTTTTGAAATTAGCATTGATGACTTTATAAAAGAAACCATAAACGAGAAATGGGCACCTGCGCCTAAAGGCAATCTGCGCATTTTAAGTATATCTGTTGATAAGGATGATAACGAAAATATTGAGCTGGTACCTTTAAAAGCCAGCGCTGGATATTTGAATGGTTATGCCGACCCTGAATATGTAGCACAACTGCCAAAGTTTTATCTGCCAATGTTTAAACAAGGCACATACCGTGCTTTTGAAATAAAAGGCGACTCCATGTTACCTCTAGTATCAGGCACTATTATTATTGGCGAATACATGGAAAACTGGGGCGATGTAAAAAGCGGCGAAACCTATGTCATCATATCAAAAAGCGAAGGCGTGGTTTATAAACGCATGGGAAGCAAATTCAGGGCTGATAAAAAGCTGAAGCTGATCTCAGACAACCCGGTATATGAACCCTATGAAATAAGTGGTGAAGATGTTTTAGAAATTTGGAAAGCTAAAGCTTATATCTCAACCCAAATGCCCCTACCCGCTCCAGAGCCTACAATGGAAAGCCTTACCAGTATGATGGCACAAATGCAACGGTCAATATCTAATCTACAGCAGAAGAATTGAGTAATGGACTGAATTAGTGATGGAGTGAATGAACTAATAACGGGCAAAATCACCCATTCGCTCATTCACTCCATCACTCAATAGCCAGCTGCAACAATTAAGTTACATGGTCGTTATTAAACCATTACCTGTTATCTTTATCATACTAATCATAAAACGTAAAAACTAAAAAATTAAGCGATGAAAAATTTTTTGTTAATGTGCTGCTTCGTTGTAGGAATTACAGCAGCGAGCCATGCACAACAAGGCGGCGGAATGAGAATGAGCCCTGAAGATAGAGCTAAAGCAATGCAAACTCAGTTAAAATTAACTGATGACCAAACAGCCCAGGTTACAGCTATTTTTAAAACTTCTGCTGCTAAACGCGATAGCATAAAAAATGCAGGTGGCGACAGAGAAGCAATGCGACCTGTTATGATGGAAGCTAATCAAAAAATACAAGCTATACTTACTGATGACCAGAAAGTAGCTTACAAAAAAATGATGGATGACATGCGCGCCAAAATGCAGAATGGCGGCGGTGGTGGTGGCAACTAGATTTTGCTATCCAAATTAATAAAGAAAGCGTCCCGGTAATATCGGGGCGCTTTCTTTATTTTAGCAGAAAATTTACCGGGTGAAATCATCAGAAGCATTTATTGAACAACGATTAGCCGAAAGGAAGCTGGCGGGTTCTTACCGGACGCTTAAGCCGGAAAATTCATTTGTTGATTTCTGCTCGAATGATTATTTAGGCTTTGCCAGATCATCAGAACTAAAAAATAAAATTGATATTGAAATAAGTGGGCTGCAGTTGGCATTGAATGGCTCTACCGGCTCAAGGCTGTTATCTGGTAATTTACAATATACCGAAGACCTAGAGAATGAAATAGCATTCTTCCATAATAGCGCGGCGGGATTGCTGTTTAACTCGGGGTATGATGCTAACGTTGGCTTATTTTCATGTATTGCACAACGCGGTGATACTATCATTACTGATGAACTCATACATGCCTCTATTATTGACGGTGCGCGCCTAAGCCATGCCAACCGCTATACTTTTAAGCATAATGATTTAGATGGCCTGGAAGCCAAATTAAAGCAAGCTAAAGGAAACTGTTATGTAGCCATCGAAAGTGTTTATTCAATGGACGGCGATACCCCTCCTATATTAGACATCCTACATCTTACAGAAAAATACGATGCTGCTTTAATTGTAGATGAAGCCCACGCTATAGGTCTGCATAAAAAAGGCTTAATTAATAAACTGGGTATTGAAAACAGAGTATTCGCCAGGGTGATAACATTTGGTAAAGCATTGGGTTGCCATGGTGCCATTATTTTAGGGAGCGAAGCGTTAAGAAACTACCTGATCAATTTTGCCAGGTCTTTTATCTATACTACCGCAGCCTCGGTACACCAAATAGCTTCGATAAAAATGGCTTACCAAATGCTACAGTATTCAGACAAAGTGATTGAAGTACTGCACAACAATATTTCCTTATTTAAGGAGAATATATCAGCCCAATCTACCTTACTTAAAAGTGACAGTGCCATACAGTGCCTGCTTCTAAATAATAATGAACGGGCGAGGGAAGCAGCCTTATATTTACAAAATAAAGGTTTGGATGTACGTGCCATCCTAAGTCCAACCGTACCGGCAGGCACCGAACGATTGCGTATTTGCCTGCATGCATATAATACGATTGATGAAATTAATTTATTGACGAAAACCATAAACGAATTAATAAATGCCCAATAAAACGTTATTTATTACAGGAATAGGCACCGGGATAGGTAAAACTATCGTCTCAGCGGTATTAACGGAAAAACTCAAAAGCGATTATTGGAAGCCCATACAATCGGGAGATTTGGATGATAGCGATACCTTAAAGGTTAAGGGGCTGGTATCCAACCCTACCTCTGTGTTTCATACGGAGGCTTATAGATTGACACAGCCATATTCCCCGCATAAATCCGCTGCTATTGATGGAATAACCATCGACCTAAATAAAATTATCGCGCCAGAAACCAATAATAACTTATTAATTGAAGGAGCAGGCGGTTTAATGGTACCATTGAACGATGATTATTTAATGATAGACCTGATTAAACAACTCGATGTTGAGGTAGTACTGGTTTCACAAAATTACCTTGGGAGTATTAATCACACCTTATTATCTGTAGCTATATTAAAGCAATATGATATTAAAATAGCCGGAATAATATTTAATGGAAAAACTGATGAGAACTCGGAAAGTTATATTTTAAATTACACCGGGTTAAAATTGCTGGGGCATTTGCCCGAATTTGAGACGGTAGATAAAGACGCCATAATAAAAGCGGGCGATTTTATTACATTGTAAATTGCCAATAAAATATTAGCTTCAAAACATCATAAGCCAATAAATAAATCATGAAGAATATTACAGTTATAGGTTCGGGAACTATGGGTAATGGCATTGCGCATACTTTCGCGCAGCACGGATTTAATGTTTCGTTGGTAGATATTAACGATGCTGCCTTAAACCGCGCTTTGCAAACTATAACCAATAACCTCGACAGGCAGATAAAAAAAGGCACAATAGATGAACAAGCAAAAGCATCTACACTAAGCCATATTAAAACTTATACCGATTTAAAAGGTGCTGTACAAAATGCCGATCTGGTTATTGAAGCAGCTACCGAGAACCGGGAAATTAAACTTAGTTTATTTAAACAGTTAAGCGAGCTATGTAGCGATAAGGTAATACTGGCTTCCAATACATCATCTATATCCATCACTCAAATTGCTTCAGTAACTAAAAACCCGGCGAAGGTAATTGGTATGCACTTTATGAATCCGGTGCCGTTAATGAAACTGGTTGAAGTAATAAGGGGCTATGCAACTACGGATGAGGTTACCGATACCATTATGCAATTATCTGAAACTTTGGATAAAGTACCGGTAGAAGTAAATGATTACCCAGGCTTTGTGGCTAATCGTATTTTGATGCCGATGATAAATGAAGCGATTTATACACTTTACGAAGGTGTTGCCGGGGTTTATGAGATAGATACCGTAATGAAACTAGGAATGGCGCATCCTATGGGCCCTTTGCAACTTGCGGATTTTATAGGGCTGGACGTTTGTTTAGCTATAATGAATGTATTGCATAGCGGCTTTGGCAATCCTAAATATGCACCTTGCCCACTCCTGGTAAATATGGTAACAGCAGGGCACCTGGGCGTAAAATCGGGTAGCGGATTCTATAAATATGCAGCAGGCAGTAAAGATCTGGTAGTTGCAGATAAGTTCAGCAAATAGATTATTAAACCTTTTTGGTAGTTATTTGTCCATACTTATTATCACCAGAAAAAATACTTATGAAAACATTACAAAAGTTAGGAATCATGACGGCGTTAGCCGGTTCTCTATTTATGTCGGCCTGTGCAGGCGAGTATTATGTAACCAGCCAACCAGCAGAAACTGTTTATGTAAGACCTGGTGCGCCATACCCGGGAGCAATCTGGATTGATGGCGACTGGGTTTGGAACGGTGGCGTTTATGTACGCAGGCCAGGACATTGGGCTCGGCCTCGTGCCGGAAGGGTTTGGGTGGCAGGAAGCTGGCACCACGGCCCACGCGGTTATGCATGGCATAGAGGATATTGGAGATAATTAATTCTCCTATACCCCTTAAGGAGGTCATTAAAATAAAAGGAGTTATTTCATTTTGGAATAGCTCCTTTTTATTTTAATTAATATTTAAATATTAATGCTTACTTTTAGATAACCTTAAACCATTATCATGTCATCTCAACTACCACCAAAAGGAGCGGATGGTTTTTACCACCCTATAACTGAAAATGAAATTGTAGCGCTTGTACAAAAAGCAGCTGAAGAATCTCTTGAAATAAGATGCAGAGGTGCTGCGCATTCGCTTGCCAGAGCCATTTACACTGACCCGGGAATAGGCGACCCACCGCTTCCTAACGAGGTATCAGAACAAAAACCGCCTGAAGGCCCTAATCTGAATATCATGTTTGACCAATATAGCAAGCTGGTTTGGATAGATGAAGCTAAAGGAATTATTGAAGTTGAAGCCGGAATACATCTGGGTTATGACCCGGAAGATCCTACCGGAACATCTACCTTAGAAAATAGTTTACTATACCAGGCTTTTACCAAAGGGTTCACATTAAGTGACCTTGGCGGCATATCCCATCAAACAGTAAGTGGCTTTTTAATGACAGGCTCTTCAGGCGGGTCGTTATGGTATACTATTGATGAAAATATACTTGCATTATCAATTATTGATGCTAGCGGAACAGTTGAATGGTTTACCAGAGAAAGTGAAGAATTCGGAGCCGTTGTTCTTTCATTGGGTTTATTAGGCATTGTAAGTAAAATTCGCCTGCAGTTAACGCCTAACTTTAATATATACGGGCAACAAATCACCTACCCTACTAGTCCCGATGCCTGCCCTATTGATCTATTAGGTAATGGTGCGAATGGGAAACCAGGATTAGAAACTTATCTGCAACAAACACCATATTCAAGAATATTATGGTGGCCACAGGAAAAAGTTGAACGGGTTGTGATATGGGAAGCCTCGAGAGGCACCGCGATGCCTGTATTTGATCCTGCACCTTACGAAGAGTTTGCTGATAATAACTTTGTGAGCAATGTAGAACAATTGGGCGCTTCTATGCTATTTACGATGCTCGGAAATAGTAAATTCCTTGTTGTATGGAAAAAGCTGAAACCATCATTCGCTGAATTCAGGCATCTTACTGAACTATCATGGGGAGGCGGGCTCTTCGCGAAAGTTATTGCTGCCATTATCACTTTCTTACTAAAATGCATTGGCTTTTTGCTTACGTTATTCTTTATGACGTTTAATGGATTATTGCATGCGATATACCCTGTTGTGGTTGATGTGCTACAACCCTTAACAAAAAAGGGTAATGCACAATTATTTATGGATTACACTTATAGCAGCTTGCCCATGGATAATGGCGCAAATGATGTGCTGATGGGTACTGAATTTACTGAAATATGGATACCATTATCTGACACGCAACGCGCTATGACACTTTTAGATAAGATGTTTAAAGAGGATAAGTTCAAAGCAACAGGCTATTATTCTACCGAGTTATATGCCGGCAAAAAAAGCAGTTATTGGTTAAGCCCTTCCTACGAGCGTGATGTATTTAGAATAGACTTTTTTTGGTTTAGTAATAACGAGGGTAATCCGGCATCAAAAGAAGGTTTTTTTAGTCAGTTTTGGGAAGCACTCAGGAATGAAAACATTCCTTTCAGATTACATTGGGCTAAGTTTTTACCGGAGTATGATTATAAGGACTGGGCTACATACTTACGCCTACAATACCCTCGTTGGGATGATTTCATGGCCCTCCGCGCAAAGCGTGACCCTAATAACATATTTCTTACCAATTACTGGTCATTGCATTTATTTGGAAAGATGAAAGATTTGAAATAATCCATAGGTTATGATGAGTTGGATATTTTTTATTTGATGAACAAGGTAACCTTATACCAACCTTAGAAGTAATAAAAAGTTATGCTGAAATCGTAACCAGATAACTCACAAAACGACAGTTAATTCTTGTCAAATAAACTGTTTTATCAATTAATGCCGGGTGATCTTTTCAGATCGTTTGGCATTAATTAAAATTGAGCGCTGCCTTAATTCTTATATTATTGGCTTATTTACCATACCTGATCATTTCAAGCAGCAAATCAAAAGCATGATCACATGCAATCCTTTCACCCATTTCTATTTTTTCAAAAACACTAACTCTACTTTATTTCACTCCAACGTTTGCGTAGATATATACTGTAACTTACTTCAATTTAAAAGGAATACGTTGTAATATTGAAAAATAAACGCTGTATTAATAATACATAAAGGAACACTAAGTCCTATTTAACCCCTTTATAATCATGAGAGTAAAAAAAGCTATTATCATAACTTTAGTTTTTCTGAATTTCTTTGCGATGAAAAATATAGCATCGGCACAAACTGACCAAAAGACTGCTGAGCAATGGGTAAAAAGCAAGGTATGGGGCGATGGACTGTTGATAGATGTGCATCCTTCAGTTAATGCCTTGGAGTTTTACAAACAGTACAATGCCAACAAGGCTGTTTGGGATAAGGTATTCGCTTTCATAAAGAATCAGGATTTAAAAAACATGTCTCCCGGACAATATCCGATCGATGATAAAAATGCGTATGCTAGTATTACCAATGCCCCCTCTAAAACATTAGAAGATGCAAAGTGGGAATCACACCAAAAATACATCGACCTACAGTATGTCATCAATGGAGAAGAAAAAATAGGCGTGGCACCAGTGAGTACCGCTACCGTAATTAAACCCTATAACCCCGCAAAAGATGCAGCTAACTACACAGCCGACGGGACTTATTACATCGCAACACCTGGTCAGTTCTTTTTATTTTTTCCACCTAATGCTCATCGGCCCAACATCAAAGTTGATGGATATGACACAGTGAAAAAATTAGTTATAAAAATTAAAGTGGTTGATTAATATCTGAGCGGGTATAAGCATACTTAATAAAACGGTAAACAATAGCATACTAAAATGATACAGAGCAATTTATTTCAATTTGAAGAAAAATCTGACTGGAAAACAGTTGGTGCGGGCGTACAGCGACAAGTATTGGGATATGACGACAAAGTAATGCTTGTTAAGGTTAAGTTTGAGAAAGACAGTTGTGGGCAATTACATAACCACGCGCACTCGCAAGTAACCTATGTAGAAAGCGGTACTTTTGAGATGACTATGGGCGATACCAAAAAGATCATTAGCAAAGGTGATGGGTATTATGCGCCACCCTACACTGTACATGGTTGTGTTTGCCTTGAAGAGGGGATGCTGGTTGATGCATTCAGCCCTTTAAGATGGGAATTTATAGATACAGATCATAGCCGATACGCGCTATAATCGTAAAAACTCCTATTCAGACAAGATAGATCTTAAACCTTATTCAATTAGTTTTCTTCTGATGATCATTAACTCATCTAAATGTATTTAGATGTATGTGAGCTATGAATGAAAATGTTAGATTTGCAGGTAC
>Ga0207023_10005_pt1 | contig 79847 bp, 68 predicted proteins | sample Alteio_BWMinCont_47_FD_153464 | JGI IMG/M metagenome (GOLD analysis project Ga0207023, IMG submission 153464) | Enriched cells from forest soil in Barre Woods Harvard Forest LTER site, Petersham, Massachusetts, United States -... | ecosystem: Environmental > Terrestrial > Soil > Temperate forest >... | reverse complement strand
TCCGATATTCATCGGAAGCCTCATTCTTTTGGGTATTGCATCATGCACCACCCAAAAGAACAATTGGCGCACCCGTGCCTTCCATAATGTTTGCTGCCATTATAACGGATACTTTTGGGGGAAATTGGCTTTTGACGAAGGTATAGATAACCTTAAACAAACGCATAAGGAGGATTATACTGATATTATTCCTGTATACGTATATCCTGACCCAACCGATGACGGAGCTCTTTACCCTAACATGAGTAGGGCTATAAAGAAGGCTGATACGATGATACAAAAACACACCATCACCAATAAGGCAAAAAAAGAAATACCCGATGCAGTTCATTATATAAAATACTGCTATCTGCTGCTGGCAGAGGCTCATCTATATAAAAATGATTTACTGGAAGCAAGCGATATTTTAGATTATGCAACCAAAGAATATCGAAAGACTGATTACAGAGATGAAGCTGTTATATGGCAAGCCAGAACATATAATGAATTAGGTTCAGTAAGCAAGGCCGAAGAGGATGTTGACCTTTTACGAACAGATAAAAAGCTACCGAAAAAATTAATTCCTGAAGCGCTTGCTGTTGTTGCCGACTGGAACATGCGGATAGGACAATACGCTGAAGTGCAGGCACAGCTTCAAAAAGCGCTTAGGTATGAAAAAGATAAAAAAGCAAAAGCCCGTTACTTTTTCATTATAGCGCAAATAGCGGAAAGAGCCGGAGAAAACAAAAAAGCATACGACTGTTACACCCAGTGCCTAATGTTACACCCATATAACGATATGGATTTTGAAGCACGTATAAAAAGGGCTATTTTATATTTAGGGGGAGATAAAGAAAATGAAAAGATTAAAGAGAATCTGGTAAAAATGTTGCGCCCTACTAAGTATATAGATAACAGAGACCAAATTTATTATGCGCTTGCCGAAATTGCATTGAAAGAAAGTGATGAACCACTTGCCACTACCGATTTAAACAAATCAATAAAAGCAAGCACCACCAATAAAATACAAAAGGCAATATCGTTTTTAGCCCTTGGCAATATAGCTTTCGACCACGAAAGCTATAAACCGGCAAGGCTATATTACGATAGCGCTGTTAAAGCTCTTCCTAAAAAATACCGGGGACGCGACACCATTGTTACTCGCCAACAAGATTTAGATAAGCTGGTGAAAGCCCTGAATATAATTGACCGCGAAGACAGTTTGCAAAAAATTGCCAAACTCGGGCAAAAGGGAGCCGAAAAATATGTTGATAGCCTTATGGCCAGTGAACAAAAAGAAAATGAGAAAAAGGAGCGAGAAAAACAGATTCTCGATATTAATCAAGTTAATATACCGGTTATAGGAGCATCCAACGGCAAATGGTATTTTTATAACCCTAGTGCAGTAAGCCAAGGTATTGCTGAATTTATTCAACATTGGGGTAACCGCCCACTGGAAGATAATTGGAGGCGCAGTAGCAAAATTGCAGATAACCTTCAAGCTACTACTGGAAATGATACGACCAGGAATGATAGCACAAGAAGAATTGCCTATTCAAAAAAGGATTCTATTAAAAATAAATCTGGCCGGGGCAAATTCATGAAAAACATTCCACTTACCGATGCCCAAATGCAGGCATCTAACGATAGCCTTATAGAGGCCTATTCAACAGTAGGATTTATTTATGAGGAGCATATAAAAAACTATCATAAAGCCGAAGAAACTTATGAGGAAATGCTTACCCGTTTCCCTGATAACAAGTATAAATTGTATGCGTATTATAATTTATACAAAATGTATACACAAACCGGAAACCAGGAACGAGCAGATTACTATAAAAACATCCTGTTAACCAAATATCCCGATACCGAATATGCCCTACTTATAAAGAGCCCGGAAAAATATCGCCAGCAACAGGAAGCAAACAGGCAGGAAATTTTAAAAATTTACGCAGCAACTTTAGCATCTTACAAAGAACAAAACTATGCTGAGGTACTTAACCAATGCGCGCAGGTAGATTCGCTCTACCCTAAAAACCCCGAAATGCCCAAGTTTGCATTTATGGAAGCCGGTGCCATAGGCCATGCAAAAGGGTTGGAAGCCTATAAAAACGCACTTGAAAAAGTAATTATTGATTATCCGAAAGATACCCTAAAAGTAGTAGCACAATCTATACTTGATTATCTGAATAAAAAACCAAAAGAAGCGGTAAAATTACCTAAAACAGATACGGTAATATATCTGAAAGATAAAGACACGACTTATTTCTATATTCTGGCTATTGATAATAAGCAAGCGGGTAAAATAACCGAGGTCAGCCAGTCGCTTAATTTAATGAACAAAAACATATACAGCCAAAACCACCTTACAACAGAAGATCTTTTTTTAAATAGCAGCCAACAAATATTGGTAACCCGCAAATTCAGGTCGGAGGCTGAGGCGAAAGACTATTGGAGCTATGTAAATAGCACTCCTAATATACTGAAAGCGCTCTCATCCGGTTCCTATCAGGCATTCTATATTTCCAATAAAAATTTTTCCATACTTATTAAGCATGGAAAAAGTGATGAGTATATCCCATTCTTCAACATCAATTTAAGTCATTAGGCAGCTAATAGCTATCAACTATTAGCTATTAGCTTTTTTCGTAACTTTGCGCAGTTTTAAATTTTATGGAAAAGAATTTCGTTTCAAACAAGGATGAGTCAGTAGTTATGTTTAAAAGCCCAGTGCTCGATAAAATGTCGCGCATACACTGGTCTGTTCCACTTTTTATTTTTGTTCCGGTGGTACTTTTCTTTTTATTCCGTTCTATTTTTCAACTCCACCTGAATGCCTTACAAATAATTGGGTTTTATATTTTAGGGCTTTTTGCATGGTCGTTTGTTGAATATGTACTTCATCGTTATGTTTTCCATACCGAATTACCGGGTAAAATTGGCAGAAGAATCCATTTTGTAGTACACGGAGTTCATCATGATTATCCGAATGACACACACCGCCTTGTTATGGTTCCCTCGCTCAGCATACCACTTGGAGTCTTATTTTATTTTCTCTGTTGGCTGGTTTTAGGCCCTAATCTCGCTTCACCTTTTTTCGCGGGGCTTGTTAGCGGCTATTTAATTTACGATATGACGCATTATGCCATACATCACTATGGCTTTAAAAGCAAATACTGGATTCGCCTTAAAGTGTATCACATGAAACACCATTACCAACAACCGCACAGGGGTTATGGCGTAAGTTCAGCTTTATGGGATTCTATTTTCCATAGTAAGTTTAAAGAAAACAAGTAATCTTTCTCCCTTTAGCAGCGGCTTACTTTTTCAGCTTCCCTATAGCCTGTCTTTTCTTATAAACGCCGGGATAGGAGTACTTGTTACCACCTGAAGAAGTATTTGATTTAACCGCTCCGGGATAGGAATGTGAAGTGCCACCGCTAGCAGAACCGCCTCCCCCGGAAGAACCGCCACTACTGCCGGAGGGTACTCCCTTGCCGCTACTATGTAATGATGATGAACCACTCATTGAAGAAGAACGGGACTTTGAACCTGTTAATTTTTTTGAAGAACTTCCCTTATTATTTTTCTTTTTACTATGTATCCCGATTTTTTTTGAACCCGTAGTAGACCCGCTCTGCCCTATTTGCGCTTGCAGGGCCGTAACTACTAACAAACTCACAAAAAGAATACATACGTGCTTTTTAGCCATAGTTGAAAAATAGAGAATAGCAGAGGTAGTGCAAAGATAGGCAATCTGCAGATGAATCTGGAATTTATACCATGCCGGAACTTAGACTATTACTTACTTCACTATAACCACTTTCCCTTCCCCAAGCAAATCTCCATCTTCTTTTAAAATACGATAGAAATATACGCCTGAGGATTGAGAGCCTATATTAATTTCGCTACTACCTCCCGAAGCAAGATTTAGCGAACCCGAATAAATTACTTCCCCAAGTACATCATAAATCTCAACTATCACTCCATCCTTTTCAACCGAAGATTGGATTGCAAATTTGCCATTATTTGGATTAGGGTAAATAGTTATCTGACCTATAGCAGACGAAACATTTTCTATTCCAGTTGTCAACTTTACGGTAATAAAATTGGTAACCTCACAATGATTATTGTCAGTAACAACGTAACTATAATTCCCTGCGGATAGCCCTTTTATAGTATCTGTTGTTTTATTTCTATATGACCACAAATACGTATAAGGTGCAGTGCCTCCACTAGGGGTTACCGCAGCAACACCATTGTGGCTTCCGTTATCATTTATCAAATAGTCGGTAACACTAATAGCTACGGGCTGGGTAATGGTAGCAGTTGATGTTGTCCAACTACCACAGTTATCCGTAACCGTTATAGTATAAGTTCCTGCGGTTAATCCATTAGCTATATAAGCATTTCCACCTGAAGGAGACCATGAGTATGTATATGGATATGTGCCATTATACACATTAACTTCTGCACTTCCGGCATTCCCTCCATTGCACAGTACATTTGTGTTTGTATAAGCATAAGCATATACAGGATTTTGGAAAGTAGTAACTGATGCTGTTGCCGAACTACCACAGATATCAGTAACTGTTACAGTATAATTTCCTGCACTTAGTCCATTGGCTATATAAGCATTTCCACCCGTAGGGGTCCAAGCGTAGGTGTAAGGTGATATGCCATTATACGCATCAGCTTCTGCACTACCGGTATTCCCGCCATTACAAGGTACAGATGTAAGGGTATATGCATTTACATATACAGAGCTTTGAAAAGTAGTGACCGACGCTGTTGCTGAACTACCACAATTATCGGTAATTGTTACCGTGTAATTGCCTGCACTTAGTCCGGTAGCTGTAGCAGAATTTCCACCTGAAGGAGACCATGAATAAGTATATGGTAAGGTGCCCCCATTTACAGAGACTGTTGCACTACCAACATTCCCACCATTACAAGGTACATATGTAAGAGTGTAGGCATAAGCACTTACTGCATCTTGATAAATATCAACGTATCCTGACACTATACTACCACAAGAATCTGTAACTGTTACTGTATAATACCCTACGCTTAGCCCGGTGGCGGTATCACCACTTCCACCCAAAAGAGACCATGAATAAGTATATGGTGGCATGCCTCCAGATACATTAGCTGTTGCACTTCCCCCTAACTTACAACTTGCAGTTGTAAGTGCGTATGGATTGACAGATAGAGCATTTTGGTAAATATAGACATATCCTGACACTATACTACCACAGGAATCTGTAACTGTTACTGTATAATATCCTACACTCAACCCGGTGGCGGTATCACTACTTCCACCCGAAGGAGACCATGAATAAGTATATGGTGGCGTTCCCCCATATACATTAGCTATTGCACTACCTCCTCCATTACAATTTGCATTTGTAAGTGCATACGGATTAATAGATATAGTGTTTTGATTAATATAAATATATCCTGACCCTACACTACCACAGGAATCTGTAACTGTTACTGTATAATATCCTGCACTCAGCCCGGTGGCTGTAGCTGTACTTTCACCCGAAGGAACCCAGGAATAGGTGTATGGTTGCGTACCTCCATATACGTTAGCTGTTGCACTACCTCCTCCATTACAACTTGCATTTGTAAGTACATACGGATTAACAGATACAGTATTTTGGTAAATGTAGATATAACTTGACCCAATACTACCGCAATTATCAGTAACCGTTAATGTATACCCCCCTACACTCAATCCAATGGCTGTATCACTACTTCCGCCTGAAGGAGACCATGAATATGTATATGGCGATGTACCTCCATATATAGAAGCCGCTGCGCTACCGCCCACACACTCTGCATTTGTAATTGTGTACGCATTCACATTTAAAGCATAAGGTGGCGTAATGTTAACAACAGTTATTGCCGTACTACCACAATTATCAATAACCGTTAACGTATATGTTCCTACACTCAGCCCAACAGCTGTATCTGTACTTCCACCTGAAGGAGCCCATGAATAGGTATATGGCGGTGTACCTCCATATATAGTAGATGCAGCGCTGCCGGTATTACCATTACAACTTGTAGTTGCAGTTTCGTATGCAGAATCAACCACACTATTAGGGGGGGGAACAATACAGGAAGATGTTCCTGTACTACCACAATTATCAGTAACTGTTAAAGTATACGTTCCTACACTCAACCCAACAGCTGTATCTGTATTTCCGCCTGAAGGAGACCATGAATAGGTATATGGCAGTGAGCCTCCACTAACAGTAGATGCGGCACTACCGGTATTACCATTACAATTTGTATTTGCAGTGGTATACACAGAAACATTTAAACTATAGGGTGCTGTAATAGAAACAGGTACAGTAACAGAACATCCATTATGTCCGGTTACAGTAACAGTATATGTTCCGGCACTTAGGTTAGATGCTGAAGCCTTAGTACCTCCGCCCGGAGCCCAAGAATAAGTATAAGGGGTGACACCATTGGATGCGCTAACTGTTGCACTGCCTATTGTATGTCCGCACGAAATATTAGTTTGTGCCGTTATAGCTGCCCCGAATGTTGTAAATAATACCGGATTGGAAGCAAATCCATTTGCAACAACAACTAACGAATAGGTTCCGCCGGGCATACTAGGCAGGGCAAATTGAACTGTATCTTCCAAACTATCTGTTTGAACTGCGCCTACCCTATTCCAATTAGTGGTTCTGGCATAGTATACCTTAGTTCCATTCGTAAGGCGCACGATTGGGTAGTTTGTTTCCATTTGCCAATCGTCACCATAGCTGGCTCCTTCAGATATACCATTGAATAACTTTCCGGTAATAGAATAGTTATTGCAATTGCTCACCAGAATATTATTTATTGTTGGTTTTCCTTGGGGGATAGCAGCGCTACCCGGAGTATAAATATAATATTGGTTCGAAAAATTTTGCTGAAAATTGGAAACCAACACATTACCATCTGGAAGATCTATCATGTTTGTTTGGTAGGAAGCAACTGGAAGAGAATCGCCACCGAAACCGGGAATAACTGCCTTTACTTGTGTAAAAGTATTGGTAGTATAATCATACTCCAAAAAGTAGCAAGGAGAAGAAAACTCCCCTCCGGGAGAATTAATCGGTGAAACAGCGCACAAAATATGGCCATTCACCATCATAGCTGAAGATGCATCGGGCTGTCCTACATAATATCCGTTAATCATAGGGAAGCTGCTTGCAGACGACCATGTACCCGGATTGGAATTACCCGAAGGAGTATAAATGGCATTGTAATTGGTAGCTCCGAAAAAAACAGCTTTACCGTTAGGTAGCATAAATGAGCCCCCTGCTTCTTCGCCACTAGGATCATATAAATTACCGAGCACTGTTCCGTCATTAACCCATGTATTAGTTTGCGGTATATATCGGTTCGAATTATCTGATGCTATACCTACAAAAAGAATACTGCTATCAGGTAATTTAAGCCAAGCTGCCTCATCATGGTTATAAAGCGAAGAAGGCGCAGTAGTATATAAATTAGTGGTTGGATTATAAAAAAGGCAATCATAGGACGGATCCGTTCCTTCCTGTGGGCCTTCAAGCACATTTCCGTTATAAAGAATTTGAGAATTACCGTCAGAAATAATCCACCCTGAAGGCAATGGGCCACAAGGAGTCCAGATATTAGTTAAAGGGTTATACACTTCTCCGTATCCACCTCCGGCACCATATTCACCCCCGGCAACATATACATTACCGTTAGGCAACACCTGCGATGAAAAATAGAGCCGATCATATTCCATAGGCGCAATTGAATCCCACCTGCCGTTAATATAACTGCCGCTTGAATCCGGGGTCAGTACGTCCCAACCTGTTCCAAGCCCCCCGCCATTTGTATTATGGCAAAGTACTCGTCCATCAGTTAACAAGGTAAGGCCTCCATTATGAAAATGGGGAGCAAGGTTTTTTACGGCGGTCCATTTTCCTGTTTGAGCATACACCTTGACTTGCAAAGTGAATAAAAACAAAATCAATATTGGAAAAGTGAATAAATGCTTTTTCATCATTCGGGGATTTTTACGATTATTATACACTAGTACGCTGGCTTTTTTGTAAAGGTTGGGTAAAATTGAAAATATTTATAAATTTATTTTTCCAGCCTCATTCGTTCTTTACAAAGATTAAAATAAAAAATGAATTACTTATGTATTATATCATAAACTAACTTATTATTTATAAGGCATTTGCGACAGAAAGCCTTATATTTTACAAGTTTTACTAGTAAAAAAAAGAAAATATTGCTTACCATCCTTGGTATTCATACCAATATTTTATTTTTTTACACTTTATATAACCCTTAAAAAGTGTAAAACAAAAAGCAGCCTAACGTTGTTTTTATTTTTAGTTCTTGTTTGTCTTTTTTAATAACTTTGCGCCACTAATAAATACCCTATATGGCATACGATATTGACATGATTAAAAAGGTTTATTCAAACCTTCCGGCCCGCATTGAAGCAGCACGCAAACTACTTGGCAGGCCAATGACATTTACTGAAAAAATACTTTATTCGCATTTGTCGGATAAATTACCGGCAACTCCGTGTAAACGTGGAACCGATTACGTTGATTTTCAACCAGACAGAGTAGGTATGCAAGATGCAACCGCTCAAATGGCGCTATTACAATTTATGCAAGCCGGTAGAAGCAAAGTGGCTGTACCGAGTACAGTGCATTGCGATCACCTTATTCAAGCCGATATTGGTGCAAAGGAAGACTTAGAAACAGCTATCACTAAAAATAAAGAGGTTTATGATTTCCTTGCCTCTGTATCTAATAAATATGGTATAGGCTTTTGGAAACCCGGAGCCGGTATCATTCACCAAGTAATTTTGGAAAACTACGCCTTCCCAGGTGGAATGATGATTGGCACCGACTCACACACCCCTAATGCAGGTGGTTTGGGAATGATTGCCATTGGTGTTGGCGGAGCCGATGCTTGCGATGTAATGGCAGGCTTACCTTGGGAACTTAAATTCCCTCAATTGATTGGGGTAAAACTTACCGGAAAACTGAGCGGCTGGACTTCCCCAAAAGACGTAATATTAAAAGTGGCCGGTATCCTTACTGTAAAAGGTGGAACCGACCGTATTGTAGAATATTTTGGACCGGGTGCAGAGTCTATTTCCTGCACAGGAAAAGGAACCATTTGCAATATGGGCGCTGAAATTGGAGCTACAACCTCCATCTTCACCTACGACAAAAAAATGTCAGATTATCTAAAATCAACAGGCAGAACTGACTTAGCTTTACTTGCTGATGGAGTTGCCGAACATTTGAAAGGAGATAAAGAAGCGTATGAAAATCCTGAAAAGTATTTTGACCAAGTTATAGAAATTGACCTGAATACATTAGAGCCTCATGTAAATGGCCCATACACACCAGACCTTGCTTGGCCTATCTCTAAATTTGCACAAGCGGTTAAAGACAACGGATGGCCAAAAGAACTGGAAGTAGGGTTGATAGGTTCTTGCACCAACTCATCATACGAAGATATTGGCAGAGCTGCATCATTAGCCAAATTTGCTGTTGAAAATGGACTTAAAACCAAATCAGAATATACGGTTACCCCCGGTTCTGAACAAGTACGTTATACCGTTGAAAGAGACGGCTATCTTGCTTGGTTTGAAAAAATGGGTGGAGTAGTACTTGCAAATGCTTGTGGTCCTTGTATCGGACAATGGGCAAGACATACCAAAGACCCTAACAAAAAGAATTCCATTATTACCTCATTCAACCGTAACTTCTCTAAAAGAAATGATGGCAATGCTAATACCCATGCATTTGTATCATCTCCTGAACTAGTTACAGCGCTTTCTATTGCGGGCGATCTTACCTTTAACCCGTTAACAGATACACTTACAAATGATAAAGGCCAACAAGTAAAACTACCGGAACCTACCGGAGTTGAACTTCCTTCAGCCGGATTTGATGTGAAAGACAGAGGATATCAAGAACCTGCTACAGACGGCAGCAAAGTACAAGTATTGGTATCACCTGATTCTCAACGCTTGCAATTACTCGATCCATTTTCTGCTTGGGAAGGTGTTGACATAAAAAACCTAAGATTACTTATTAAGGTAAAAGGCAAATGCACTACCGACCATATCTCTATGGCAGGCCCATGGCTTAAATACAGAGGGCATTTGGATAACATATCTAACAATATGTTAATTGGAGCATTAAACATCTTCAACGAAAAAACAGACAACGTAAAGAATGCTGTAACCGGTGAATATGGCTCTGTACCTGCGGTACAAAGAGCATATAAGGCAGCCCATGTAGGCACAGTGGTAGTGGGCGATGAAAACTATGGCGAAGGCAGTTCACGCGAACATGCGGCTATGGAACCTCGTTTCCTTGGTGTGAGAGTTATACTTGTAAAATCATTTGCACGTATACACGAAACCAACCTAAAGAAACAAGGTATGTTGGCTGTTACTTTTGCTAACAAGAGCGACTATGACAAAATACGCGAAGACGATACTATTGATGTGCTTGGCCTAACCACATTTACTCCCAGTGTTCAGCTGACTATGGTACTTAACCATGCAGATGGAACCAAGGACGAAATAAAATTAAACCACAGCTACAACGAAAATCAAATAGAGTGGTTTAAAGCTGGCGGTGCGCTTAACATTATACGTTCGCAAGTAAAAGCCTAATAAACAATCAGGAGTTAGGAATGAACAATTAGATTTATCGTTCGCTTCCTAACTCCTGATTTTTAATTCCTAATTAAATGTTGATCCGTATTGTAAAGATGGAGTTTCAACAAGCAAAAGTGGATACCTTCCTCGATTTGTTTTATAAAACTCGGGATAAAATAGCTGGTTTTGACGGATGCTCAGGAGTAGAACTTCTTAATTCGATTGACGCGGGGAATATTTTTTTCACATACAGCAAATGGGAATCGGAACAGCATTTGGAAAATTATCGCAGGTCTGAACTCTTTAGACAGACTTGGACTATTACAAAAGAGTTATTTTGTAATAAACCGGAAGCATGGAGCCTTACTCAATTAGGAACTTAAAAATAGGCATTAGGGATGAATACAGATATATCAGATGAAAAATTAAGCTCTTTATTTGAGCTTACAAAATCCATCAATCTGAATGCATCTATTTCTGAACTTCTGAATATCTATAGAGACGTTCTTGAAAAAAAACTGAACATAGGTCGATTGATGCTTTTAAGCCATGATGAAAACTGGAAAAGTATCCTTAGTTATGGAATTCCACAGGACAGCCTTGAGTTTACCCTTGAACGCACAAAAGCCTATTCTAAGATAAAAGACATTACAGAAGTACATAAAGATGCTTGGGCTACAGGTTGTGAGTTCGAAATTGTTGTTCCTGTTTATCATAAAGAGCTGGCTTTAGCTTATGTTTTTTTAGGTGATTTGAAAGAAGGCGATCATGAAATGGGATCTGCAATTAAGCACCTACCCTATATTCAAACCTTGACCAATATTTTGGTGGTAGCCATTGAAAATAAAAAGCTGGCCAAAGAAAACATACACCAGGTACTATTAAAGCATGAGCTTGACTTGGCAAAAGAAATACAATCTATTCTTGTGCCCTCTGTATTGCCACACACCGATGAATTGGATGTTGCAGCTTATTACCTGCCCTATCACGAAATCAGTGGAGACTATTACGATTTTATTCCACTGAACGATCATGAATTCGCTTTTTGCATTGCTGATGTATCGGGAAAAGGAGTAGCGGCAGCTTTGCTTATGAGTAATTTCCAAGCAAGCCTTCACGCCCAAATTGAGCAAACAAATTCGCTTATCGATTTAGTTAGGCGGCTGAATAAAAATGTAATGGATACGGCAAGAGGTGAAAACTTTATCACCTTTTTTATAGCTAAGTTTAATAGGCTTACACAAGTATTAACTTATGTAAATGCAGGACATTATCCACCCATACTTTATATGGAAAATAAGGTAACCTTACTAAAATTGGGAGGACACGCATTAGGAATGTTTCCTGAAATGACGCATCTTGCAGAAGGTACAGAAACGCTTACCACACCTGCCTCCATCCTATCATATACCGATGGTATAACTGAACTGGAAAATGCCAATCAGGAAGAATATGGTATTGACAAGCTTACGGAGCTTTTTATTTCACTTATAAATTCAGGAGTAACAGCTCAACACCTGAATGATAAAATTGCTGAAACACTGGCCACCTATAAAGGCAGAAAGCCTTACATAGATGATATAACGCTTTTGTGTTGCCGTATTTTAAAACGCTCGCAACTTCCGCTATTTCAGCAATAGGGTTTTTTACGGATTTTATTTACCCCACAAATGCGTAGCATTTGCCTAAAAACTTTTTATGCAACACTTGGTAAAAAAGTATCTTAGCGGCAAAACCAGCCACACTAAAGGCATATAGTATTATTGCAACACTTTCAAATACGCGAAAAACCGTTGCATAAGAATTCAAAAATAAGTGCGAAATAAAGTGCCGGTCCGACTCGGGCTATTTGCCGGTCAGGCTCCGACTAAAATCTGTTTGGTAAACGCTGGTGTTTCCTACTTCGTCGGTAACTACTAAACGCAAATGGTGCTTGCCTTCGCCCACATGCTCATCGAAGGTGTAATATATGGTATTATTTTTGGGATTGGATTGCATCAATATCCATTTGCCATCAACTGTTGCCCTGAAAGAACCTATGCCCGAAAGGTTATCGGTAACAGTAAATACAACAGCATTTTCCCGGCTCATATCTTTATTTTTAAATATGTTTACAGGCTTAATAACGGGGCGGTACAAATCAATTGCCACTACATAGCTGCCAAACCCCTTCGGGTGTGCAACCATATAGCCATTCTCCCAAGTGCCGCCAATACTAGACCTCCGCTTGCCTTGCAAATGAACCACCACCGCTTTTTTCATCAACGAATCCGGTAAATCGGGATTGGGTTTTAGCATAAGTGTGTACTTTACAGACAGGGGTATATTTTCATCCTGAATATTATATATGGGTGATATTTCGGTGTTGCTGCCTGCCGTATCAATTGTATAATGAAAGTGCATATTATTGAACAAGGCACCTTCAGGTATTTCGATCTTCATTCCTTTGTCAGCGTATTTAAAGGGCTTTTCCCAATATGCAGTGGTTATATATTTAGCCGTATCGTGATAAACTTTGGGCTTCTTTTTATCGCCTTCCACTTTAAATTCAAGGGTAGAAGCGTTTCCATTAAAATCCCTCACTATGTATTCCAGCTTATGCTTCTTATCCAATTCAAAATTAATTCGGCCTTTATTTAGCAGTTTTTTATAGATGTTTAATCTATCGTTATCTTGCAGAAAACTATACTCCAGTGTATCAATGCGGCTGTGCATGGCGGCATAGTCAATGTGCCCATTAATAAACCGGATGGTTGCAAAATTTAGAACATTCATGCAGGCATCATAAATGGTATCTTCATTATCTTTCAATATCTTAATGTAAGGCCCATTATGGCTTTCTGACTTTTCGGCAACATCAAAGCAACTAATACCCATTCCAATGCTTCCATACGCATGAATGCTGCTATCATACTTAAGAATATAGTGATTCCTTTTCTTTTCAACCCGAATATACAGCGGCCTGTGTTCTCCATTAATATTGCTTGAATCAGTAAGTGGATAAAGCGCAATGCCTTCTATAATAGGTGGAAGGTTATCTACACATTTATATCCGGCAAGTAATGGATTGATAGGGTCTTCAGTCCTCGCATTCCGTATTTCAAAATGCAAGTGCGGGCCTTCGGAAGCTCCGGTGCTGCCGCTAAAGGCAATAGTATCTCCTTGGCTTACCTTAATCTGTCCGGGTGTTAAGGAAATATCCTGTAAATACTTTTCTTCGGCATATTGCCTATGTTTTACAAAACTTGCAATAGCATCGTTAAACCGGCTCAAATGTCCGTATAGTGTAATATAACCGTTAGGGTGCATTATGTATAAAGCATTGCCATACCCGTAGGGAGAAACAACGATGCGCGATATATAACCGTTTGCAGCAGCATAAACAGGCAAGCCCTCTTTGCCTTCCGTTTTAATATCTATACCTGTGTGATAGTGGTCGGTACGTATTTCGCCAAAAGTACCTGCCAGAGAAATAGGTATCTGCAAGGGGTTGATAAAATAATTTTTGGGTAATGAATCTTGCGCCTGAAGTGTAAATGAAAAGGATAAAATGAATACAGTGCAGCTATTCCGCACTGTTTTGCAATATTTAGAAAATAAAAAAAGATAGTTTTTTTTGTGTTTATCCAGAAACATCTATTTGAAAATTAGAATATTCATTTATTTTTGTGCAAAATTATAAATGTCTCCCTCCTAACCCCCTTATAGTTATGAACATAAAAAGAATAATTACGTTATCGCTCGCTATTTGCCTTGCCTATACAGCCTTTGCACAAGCTGATAAAAAAGATTCGGCCAAAGCAGCGGATACAGTTAAACACTGGGATGTGGGCGGAATAGTTAACGTAGCTTTTTCACAAGTAAGCCTCACCAACTGGGCAGCAGGCGGGCAAAACTCAATAGGGCTCGTTTCGCTTGTATCACTCCATGCTAACTATAAAAAAGACAAAATAAGTTGGCTTAACAGTATTGATATGGGATATGGATTTCAAAAAATAGATGCTTTACCCTTCCAAAAAACTACCGATAAGATAGAGGCCACTACCAATATTGGATATGCTACATTTAAGAATACAATTACGGGATTATTGGTAAACTTCAAATCGCAATTTGCTGCCGGTTATCAGTTTCTAACCGATTCTAATTTGATTTCTAACTTTATGGCACCGGGCTATTTAACCATTGCAGCAGGATGGACTTATATTCCGAATAAAAATCTATCTATCTTTATATCTCCGGCAACACTGAAATATACATTTGTGGAAGACCACCTGTTAGCTGATCAGGGTTTTTATGGCGTTACTCCGGCCGTTTACAATACAGCAGGTGTAAAAATCCAGAATGGTAAAGAAGTACTTTTACAGGCAGGCGCTTATTTTAAAGGAAGCTACACGGTTACAATTTGCAAAGGAATAACGGCATGTACTAATCTTGAATTATTCTCCAACTATATTAAGAACCCGCAAGATATTGTGGTAGACTGGACCAACCTGATACAAATGAAAGTAAATAAATATATATCGGTAACTGTAAATACAGAATTGATTTATGACAACAACATTCTTATTCCACTTTATAAGAATGTAAATAACGTAGAAGTATTAACAGGGAAAGGCCCGCGCATACAGTTTAAACAAATTTCAGGCGTGGGATTGGCTTATAACCTCTAAATACCAAACTCCCGTATTATTCCAATCTGAATAACATACTTATTCAGGTTTATTACATTGCCGGAAACAGCAGATCCTGGTGGTGACATTGCCGGATTTTGATTATAATAAATACCCTTGGAAACAGGAATACTATTTTCGTAAAAGTTTATTTTTTCGTAATACCCTATAATATAGTTGTAGTTAACAGCGGCAAAAAAATCAAAGCTTCGGCGGCGGTACATAAATTCAAGGCTGGGGCTTAGTGTCCAAATATCATTCACATATTTCACATTTTTAATGGCTGCGCCCACATTTACGCCATCTACAAGAAACCCAAATTGGGTAGTATCGTAATAACTCCCGAAGCTATAGGTAATGCTTTCAAAACAAACATTCAGCGAGGCATTTAACCGCATGGTTTGGGCCTTATTGAGAGAAACAAAATAACCAGCACCCACACCCACATTCCAATCCCATGCATTTTGGATATAGCCAATAGAGGTATTAAAAAAGTTAATGGATAAATGCTTTCCGAGGTTTTCGTCCAGCCCCAAGCCTATGTTGTAAAAATTATTCAAGCCTGTTAAATTCATATCATGCTTGAATATGTATTGATACCCCTGGTTATTAGATGTATATTGAAATTTTAAATCCTGATTTAAACTGGTTACCCCATAATCTGCAGCAAACAGTTTTACGCCTAAAAAGTTTTTAAATAACCCTTGGTTTGTGGTGTCGGTCAAATCCATATATGCATCCTGCGAGAATACATGGTAACCACTCACCATAAGGATAAAAAACAAGGGGAGGTTTTTCAATAATTTTCTCATTCTTACATTCATCTATTATAAATCTTCAGCAAGATATGACTTTGCCTTATTCCTTAAATTATAATCGAGCGACATACTTTCGGCATACGCTCCGGCAGTGCGAAGGGCTATCAAATCGCCCCGTTTAGTTTCCGGCAATTCAACCGCTTTCCTGAAACAATCAGAAGATTCACATATAGGGCCCGTAACATCATATTTATTTCTGGCCTTTCTTTTTACTCCTGTAAGATTTTCTATACCATGATAGGATTGATACAAAGCAGGGCGCATCAGTTCTGTCATTCCGGCATCTAATATGATAAAGTTTGTTTGCTTACCTTTTTTCACAAAAAGAACTTTAGAAATAAGCGAACCACATTGAGCCACGATAGCACGGCCCGGTTCTAAATGCAGCTTTTGTTTAGGATCAATTTCTAAAAACTTCCGGAATAAACTAATATACTTTTCAAAGTCCGCAATCGGCTTTTTATCAGGATTTTGGTAATCAACGCCAAGCCCGCCACCCAAGTTTATATTTTCGATAACTATATTACGATTCGAAAACCATTTCAATATTTCATTTACTTTAACACATAGTGTTTTAAACACATCCAAATCTGTTATTTGAGAACCTACATGAAAATGCAATCCAATTAATTTAATGTTTTTGCATTTCTTAATTACCTCTACTGCGGCTTCCAGTTCCCATACATTAATTCCAAATTTATTTTCCTCTAATCCGGTTGTTATGTAGTGATGTGTATGTGCATTCACATTCGGATTTATCCGCAATGCAACCTGTGCTGTTTTCTTTTCGGTTTTGGCTATTTCATTAATTACTTTCAGTTCTTCAAGAGACTCGCAATTAAAAGAAAAAATATTTTTTTTGATAGCATACCGAATGTCTTTATCTGATTTACCAACTCCTGCAAATACTATCTTACTTGCTTTAAATCCACACTTAGAGGCTCTTTCCACTTCATTTCCGCTAACACAGTCAGCACCGAAACCTGCATTTTTAATTAGCTTCAAAATGCTTTTGTTTGAATTTGCCTTAAGAGCATAATGCAATTCAATATCCTCTTTATCGGCTGCCTTTTTTGCAGCTTTTAGTGTATCCGACAATAACTTGGTATCGTAGTAATAAAAAGGTGTTTCAATACTTTGAAACTTTTTGAGTAGAGCGGTACTAAACATAACTATTTTAATTATTGTTAACGAGTTTATTTTTTAAACAATCCACTATTTAAAGCCAGCAGGGCGGCTTTTTTATGTTCAGCGCTTACCAACACCGAAATATTGTGCTTGCTTCCACCATAAGAAATCATACGGATTGGTATATCTTTCAGAGATTGGAAAATTTGAAATGCAATACCGTGTTTATCCGCAAGAAAATCGCCCACCGTACAAATTATTACACGGTTTGTTTCCACATCCACAATTCCATATTCTTCTAATTCTTTTTTAATTTCTTTAAGCTGTGTACTATCGTCAATCGCTAGGGAAACATCCACTTCCGAAGTGGCAATCATATCAATCGGTGTTTTATACCTTTCGAATACTTCAAATACTTTACGCAGAAAAGCATAGGCCATTAATACCTGATTCGATTTTACTTTGATAACTGTAATATTATCCTTAGCAGCAATGGCTTTAATTCCATCTCCGGAAACCTCATTACTGATAAGGGTTCCCTTTGCTTCGGGCTGCATAGTATTTAATAAACGCACCGGAACATTCCTCTTTTTAGCCGGACGAATACAAAACGGATGTAGTATTTTCGCTCCGAAATAAGCCAATTCAGAGGCCTCGTCGAATGTAAGTTTTGCAATAGGAAAGGTATCAGGCACAATGCGAGGGTCGTTATTATGCATACCATCTATATCCGTCCAAATTTGAACTTCTTGCGCTATAATTGCGGCGCCAATAAGCGAAGCAGTGTAATCACTTCCACCTCTTTTCAAATTATCTACTTGCCCGAATGCATTACGGCAAATGTAACCTTGCGTTATAAATAATATGGCTTTTGGATGTTTTGCCAATTCTTTTTTCAAATGCTCTTCAATCGCTTTCAGGTCAGGTTCACCATCCTCATCAAGCCGCATAAAGTTAAGTGCCGGTAACAATACAGAAGGTATGTTATTTTCCTCTAAATAATAATGAAATAAGGTAGTTGAAAGCAGTTCGCCTTCGGCAAGGATAGTTTTCTCCTCATTAGGAGTAAACACATCTATCGTGAATGATTTCAACAGATTAAAATGCGCGGCAATAACTTCTTCGCCCTTCTTTTTATATTCTTTCGTCTTATAGAGTTTTTCTACTGTATCTATGTATTTTACCTCTAGATCCTTAATCAGGCGGGAAGCCTCTTCAGGCTTTTGTGCAAAAAGCGCTTGGGCAATTTCTACCAACTGATTGGTTGTGCCCGACATGGCCGATAACACAACTATTTTTTTAACCGGGTTGTTTATCAATTTGGCAACAGACTCCATACGTTCTGCCGACCCTACCGATGTTCCTCCGAATTTTAATACTTGCATGAAAGAATAAATTTACTGTTTTGGTAGGGCAAAAGTAATAAATAGGAAGATGTAATACCTTTGCACCCTTCATAAATACAAATACATGCAACCCGACAAAGCCATACATAGTTTCCATCTATTGGGAACGGAATTAAAAAACGTCCTTTCGGGCAAAGCCCAGAACCAAGCAGAATGGGAAACAACCCTTCGCATAGCAGAACAGGAAAACCCTTGGTTTACACAAGAAAATATGATGCTTGCGCTTCAAGGTATTGCCTCTTGGTTAGATGAGGATACGTTAACGAAATGGATGTCCACCTACCCCGCCCTTAAAACCGAAAATAAAAACCCATTGACAATCGGGGTGGTTATGGCTGGGAATATTCCGTTGGTTGGCTTTCACGATTTTTTATGTGTATTGTTAAGTGGTAATATACTTCATGCCAAACTCTCCAAATCCGATGCAAGGTTGCTTACTTTTATTGCTAATAGATTAATTGTAATTGAACCGGCGTGGAAAGATAAAATACACTTGGTGGAAAAGCTAAGCACTACATTAAATGCCGTTATAGCCACAGGCAGCAATAATACAGCAAGCCACTTTGAATATTATTTCCGGAATACTCCTCATATCATCCGTAGGAACCGCAATGGCATTGCTATTTTAGATGGCAATGAAACCACTGAAGAATTACACACACTGGGCAAAGATATTTTCAGCTATTTCGGGCTTGGTTGTAGGAATGTATCAAAACTCTATGTGCCGGCAAATTACAATTTCGATAATTTTTTCCGGAGTATTGAACCTTATAAAGAGGTTATAAATCATAATAAATATCATTCCAATTATACCTATAACCGCACCATCTACCTTATGGACGGAAAGGTATTTACCGATAACGGATTTTTAGCTGTTATTAATCAAGCCCATCTTTCATCTCCCATTGCTGTTTTAAATTTTGAGGAGTATGAAAGCCTTGATACGCTGGAAAAACAGTTAGCTGGAATGAGGGACCAAATTCAATGTGTAGTGACTTCCGACAGAATTATAAATACAACTAATTCTCTACCGTTTGTAAAAATAGGAGAAACCCAATCCCCTACCCTATCAGACTATGCAGATGGCGTAGATGTAATTAAATTTCTGTTGGAACAATCTAATTGAGTATAAATTATATCCTTTTTATAATTCCATCGTAGTAAATAGTGACATATCTTTGCTCCTGTTATTTTAACCTTATTATGGCAACAAAAAAAGGATTAATTAAACTTTTGCTTCCCACTTTTTTGTTACTGCTTATTGCTTTTAGTAAAGCTAACGCTTTTCCTTTATGGATAAGTCAACCAGATAGCGCTCCGGGAGAGCCTAACACGACAGCCTGTATGAACTTTGGCGAACCGGGTTTTGGGCGAATTACCTTTGGGTTAAGAGGAGGAGCATGTACAGTTTTCGACCCTAACAGCATAGGGTTTGGATATGGAGCACAAGTACGCATACGCCCTGCCAAGCATTGGGATATAGAGCTATATGGCGATTACTTTACAACCAACATTAGTAACCTCGTCAACATTAATTATGGAAAACATTATGATACACGTATTGGTGGCAACATTCTTTATTACTGGATTAACCACCCCTATAGAAACCACAAATACACGCCTTTTGTTTTACTTGGAATAAGTAATGAATATAATGAAATCCTCTCCAAACAAATTAACACATACAAGTTCCAAGGTTGGGCCCCATGGGTAGATGCCGGAATAGGAGAGCATTATAACATTACCCCTCGAATAGATTTAACACTGGAAGGAATCTATGTCATCCCGCTCGGAGTCCACCCCGCTTCATCTTTGGAGATCATCAGAACTACAGAATTTTTGAATGTAGAAAATCAACGGGCATTCAGCAAAGGAGGCGTCTTTGCCATTATCAGCTTAAATTATACTTTCGGCAAGGTGGGATATTAGTATGGCTTTTTGTAAATTTGTAGCGAGCCAATGACTAAAAAACCAGAAAAAATAATCCTATTCAAACAAGGCAACCACTTGTCTTTAGAATCTCCATTGGTGATGGGCGTTATAAACATAACCCCCGATTCTTTTTACGATGGGGGAAAATATATTTCGGCGCAAAAGGCTATTGAACAAGCAGAAAAACTACTTGCCGAAGGCGCAGATATGCTTGATTTAGGTGCAGCATCCACACGCCCCGGCGCGGAGGATGTAAGCCCTGACGAAGAACTAAAAAGACTATTGCCTATATTAGAATATTTGGTAAAAAAGCATAGTGATGTACCTGTTTCTATTGATACATTTCATGCACTGGTTGCAGAAGAGACTGTTAAGAAAGGGGCATCCATTATAAATGATATTTCGGGTGGAACTATTGATACTAACATGTATCAAACAGTGGGTAAACTAAAAGTGCCTTATGTATTAATGCACATACAAGGAACCCCTCAAACTATGCAGGTAGAGCCAAATTATATAGATGTAGTAGAAGAAGTGTATGCTTTTTTTTCTGAACGAATAAATAAACTGAGAGCTGAAGGAGTGGACCAAATAATTATTGATCCGGGTTTTGGGTTTGGTAAAACGGTTGAACACAACTTTACATTATTACGGCATCTTGATCGGTTTAAAGAATTTGGACTGCCTATAATGGCAGGGCTTTCCCGAAAATCGATGATAAATAAGGTACTGAAAACAAAACCGGAAAATGCCCTTACGGGAACAATTTCATTAAATACGATTGCACTATTGCAAGGCGCCAATATTCTAAGGGTTCACGATGTAAAGGAAGCCAAGCAGGTTATTCGATTAGTTGAACAGTATTCATCACCCAAAACTATTACAGAATAATGTTTCCACTATTTATCATATTCCACTTTATTGATGCAATAGATATTCTGCTTGTGGCTGCATTACTATACGAGCTTTATAGCCTTGTTAAGGGGACTACCGCCATCAATATCTTTATAGGTATGATTTCACTTTATGTTATTTGGCTTATTGTAAAAGCACTTAACATGACCTTGCTTAGCAGCATACTTGGTGGATTTATAAACGTAGGAATCATTGCCATAATAATTGTATTCCAACAAGAGTTCAGGAGGTTTTTATTGCTCATTGGGAAGACGGAATTCTTTAACCGCAGAAACTTTACCAAGAATTTCCTGATGCTGCAAATGAGTGACAAAAAGCAACTGGACATTAATCCGCTTATAAAAGCTTGCCGCAATATGAGCGAGAAAAAGACCGGTGCATTAATAGTATTGGCTAATGATTCCGACTTGTCCTTTTATTCGCAAACAGGAGATATTATTGATTCTAACATTACAGAATCAATCTTGGAAAGTATCTTTTTTAAAAATAGCCCTTTGCATGATGGCGCTATCATTATTGAAGATAATAAAATACAAGCCGTTCGTTGTGTATTACCCAGTACTGAAAAAACAGACTTCCCCACAAACCTTGGAATGCGGCATCGTGCAGCAGTAGGCATCACTGAAAAATCAGATGCTTTTGTAATTGTTGTATCGGAGCAAACAGGTTCTATTTCACTGGCCCATCATGGCGAACTTCAATACGACCTTACGCCTGAAAAACTAGCAAATCTTCTACAGGAAAAATAGGTCTTCTCTTACGCTTTAACCTGATCAAAATTCATTACCGGATTTTTATTGATTTCATCTGATTCAATATTACCGTCTTTCAATCTGATGATGCGATGCGCATAACGGGCAATATCTTCTTCGTGCGTTACAAGCACAATAGTATTGCCCTTTTTATAAATATCATTTAACAAGGCCATTATTTCAATAGAGGTCTTGGTGTCCAGATTACCTGTAGGTTCATCGGCCAATATAATAGCAGGGTGATTAACCATGGCACGGGCAATAGCAACCCGCTGCCTCTGCCCTCCCGAAAGTTCACTGGGTTTGTGCTCCATACGGCCTTTTAACCCAACTTGGTTCAGCACTTCTTCAGCTCTTTGTTTACGGGTAATTTTATCAGCTCCGGCATAAATTAATGGCAAGCACACATTCTCAAGCGCGGTAGAACGAGGCAGCAAGTTAAAAGTTTGAAAAACAAAACCAATTTGTTTGTTCCGTACTTCAGCTAATGCGTTATCTGACATTTTATCTACGCTTATGGAATTCAGAATATACTGCCCCGAGGTAGGTGTATCAAGGCATCCAAGCACATTCATCAGGGTAGATTTCCCGGAACCAGAAGGCCCCATAAGAGCTACATATTCGTTTTTATGTATGGTAAGCGAAATAGAACGCAGCGCATGAATGGTTTCAACCCCCATTTTATACGCTTTGCTTATTTCTTTCAGCTCAATTATTTTTTCCATAACATCTTGTAGGTAGTAAATATACTCATTACCGGATATCTCAATATCTTATGACAAAATGCTGTTTTTCCTGAGTGGAATTAAAGAATACCAACCCGAATGAAAATAAATCAATCGTAACTGTTGCCGAAGGTTCTTTTATTATTTCATTCCAAGCCTCGTACATTTCTTCAGACCATCTGATATCATCAAAAACAAAAACACAAGTTGGAGAAGCAAGTGGTGAAAATTTATGAAAATAGTTTAAGGTAGCTTCTTTGCGGTGATTGCCATCAAAAAAAACGTAATCAACAAAGGGTAATCCTTTAATTACATCGGGCAAGGTTTCATCAAAATTACCGACCACTCTTTTTATGGAATCGGCTTTAAGTATTCTAAAATTTAGCCCTGCAAATGCAGATGTCCCCGGGCTTCCTTCCATCGTAATCATTTCAGCTTCGGGGCAAGCCTTCTGTTGATACAGCGTACTTAGCCCTAACGATGTCCCCATTTCCACCATATTGCTCGGCTGCATAAAATTCACAAGCCGGAACAAGAACCTACCCTGTTTTTTAGGGATAGCTGCCTTACGGGCTATATCTTTTACATTTTTCTTGCTTACGCCTTCACCTCCTGCACCAAAATCAACAGTTTCAATAACTTCTTTGGAATGAAGGAGCCTTTTTCTCAAATGCTCTATAGGTTGAAATTCATAATAATCTTGAGATTCTTTAATTACTTTGTTATAGAGCTCAAACACAAAAGGCGAATGGATACCTTGGGCTCCTTTGGCTTTAAAAAGATAGGATAGATAGTTTATAAGAAGAAATATATTTTTCACCCCACGAAAGTACAAAAGACAAGGAATAAATTTCCTACTTTTGGCGTCTTATTTTAAAATAGACCTTTTACAATATAATGGGAAATTACGCAATAGCCATTCATGGCGGCGCCGGCAGGCTTATGACAGGTAGTTTAACTCCTGAACAAGAAAAAGCATATCACGAAACATTAACAGAAGCATTGCAAGCAGGCTATACTATACTTACTAATGACGGCAGTGCTGTTGATGCGGTTGAAGCGGCTGTGCGAGTACTTGAAGATAGCCCATTATTTAATGCCGGTAAGGGTTCTGTATTTAATTGCGAAGGAAAAAATGAGATGGATGCCGCCATCATGAATGGAAAGAATTTAAAAGCCGGGGCAATTGCGGCAGTACATACAGTTCGCAACCCGGTGAGTTGTGCAAAGGCCGTAATGGAAAAATCGACCCACGTTTTACTTGCCGGAGACGGAGCAGAAAAATTTGCCAAAGAATGTGGTATTGAAATGGTAGACCCTTCTTATTTTTATGACGAAGAACGCCATCAACAATGGCTTGCGACAAAAGACAAGCCGGGCGCTTCATGGGCAGGAGATATATACCTTACGGGTTCAACTACACCCGAAAAAAAATTAGGCACCGTAGGCTGTGTAGCGCTCGATTCTGCCGGAAACCTTGCTGCAGCAACCTCTACCGGAGGAATAAACAATAAAAAATTTGGGCGCGTAGGCGACTCTCCACTTATTGGAGCAGGCACTTATGCCGATAATAAAACCTGCGCTGTTTCATGTACCGGCGAAGGAGAATATTTCATCCGACAAGCTATTGCTTATGATGTTTCAGCACTTATGGAATATAAAGGCTTTACAGTGGCCCAAGCAGCTACCGAAGGCATAAAAAAAGTGGCACAACTTGGCGGCGAAGGCGGATTAATAGCTATCGACAATCAGGGAACTATTTCTATCCCATTCAATACATCCTCTATGTTTAGAGGGTGGATAAACAACCAAGGAGAAAAATTCACCGGCATATTTCGTTAAGCAAACAACCAATTCAAGCATTGTTCTATGACCTATGCTGAAGTAACCGAATACCTTTATAATCGCCTCCCCATCTACCAAAGGATAGGAGCTCCGGCCTATAAACCCGGCCTTGAAAATATAAAACTGCTTTGCGAAGCATTAGGAAATCCTCAAAATAATTTTCCGGCTATTCACATTGCCGGAACAAACGGCAAAGGCTCGGTATCTCATTACATAGCATCCATCTTACAAAGCGCGGGATATAAAAATGTGGGGTTACACACATCTCCACATCTTAAAGACTTTCGGGAAAGAATTAAAATTAATGGAATAGAAATTTCAGAAAAAGAAGTAGTTGCTTTTGTTAAACAACATAAAGACCTTATAGAACGCATTGATTCCTCTTTTTTTGAATTAAGTGTTGCTATGGCGTTTTACTTTTTTGCAAAGGCAAACTCCAGTATTGCAGTAATAGAAACAGGCTTAGGCGGACGACTAGATTCTACCAATATTATAACTCCGGTGCTTTCAGTTATCACTAATATTAGTTTTGACCATGTGGCAACACTCGGCGATACACTTGAAAAAATTGCCACTGAAAAAGCAGGCATCATAAAAACAAATATTCCTGTAGTTATTGGAGAAATACAAAACGAAACCAAACCAGTGTTTGTAAAAAAAGCGGCTGAATGTAATTCTAAAATATACTTTGCGGAAAATAAATATGCTGCTGTTAACCCCAAGCATATTACTAAAAATGGAAAGCGCTACCTTGTTGTTGATATTCTAAAAGAAGGTAAAGTCTATGTAAAAGATTTACATTCTGAATTGATTGGATTCTATCAACTAAAAAATATACAAACTATATTTTGTGCGGTAGACAGGCTTAATGAAGCGGGTTATAAAATAGAAAAAGAGCATGTGCTATATGGCATTGAAAATGTTATTTCTCAAACCAGTTTATTGGGCAGATGGCAAATCCTAAATCAGCATCCTCTAACTATTGCCGACACGGGCCATAACGAAGCGGGGATAAACGAAATAATGCAACAGCTGAAATCAACGCCCTATAAAAAACTTCATTTTGTTTTTGGAGTAGTGAAAGACAAAGACCCTACTCCTGTTCTTAAGTTGCTTCCTAAAGATGCTACCTATTATTTCTGCAAAGCAAATATTCCACGTTCGTTAGATGAGAATGAGTTGGCAGAAACAGCTGCTCATTATGGATTAAAAGGAGAAACTTATTCTACTGTAAAAGAAGCTGTAAAAGCGGCTCAAACAAAGACTAAAGAAGGAGATCTTATATTTATTGGAGGTAGTACCTTTGTAGTAGCCGAAGCCATTTAAAAGTCCACCTCTATATTACTCTTCTGCTTACGCGGGAATTTATAAAAGATACCCAAATGCGCACTTAATTCAAGCGTATGCGTGGTTTGATATCCACTGGCAAGGTAATATGGAATGTAACTGGTATTATTCGTTTTATAGAGTGCTTGATCCCCTATATTTTGTCCATGCCCGTCTACCCCCTGAAGGTCGGTTAGGCCATAGGCAATGCGCACACCCATATCTAAATAAAAATAACTTTCTTTACGAAGCTCTTTATCCCAACCTAAACCAGCCAAGGCAGCAAATGCACCTTGTGCGTATGCAATTATGGCATTTTGAGTAGCACTATAAGATGGGTTTGAATACGTAGCAGAATAGGTAGCGCTTGAAATCCCATCATACTCCATACCGGCCTCTATATATACCGATGTTGGCTTAGACTTATAACGAATCATAAATGGAAGTTGAGTAACCCCCAGTGCTATTTTGGATGTATAGCTTTGATTAGGCGAATAACTAATTGAACTATTCCCAACTATAAAGGAGCCAGAAGTGCTGAAAGCACCCTGAAACCCTTCGTTCATAGTGCCTTTCAGAATATCTAACTCAAGGCTAAGACCATTTTTATAATTTATAGCAAACAGTAAGCCACCATTGTAGGAAGGCTTGAAAGTAGAAGTTTGGGCGGTGGCCGACGAAAAATTTTTGTTTATGAATGATACATCGCCAAATGAGCCTGTTAATCCAACATTAACACTTTGGGCATTTACACAACAACAACTAGAAATAAAAAGAAGTACAAGAAAACTTTCTCTTTTAGCTTTATTCAAACGATTTATAATCTTCTCTATCGGCATTAGTACATATTTTTTCATAGGCTGGATGTTTTTGTAGTATTTTTGGTGTTGGTTTCAGACAAATATATAAGATATTCAATTACCTACATACACAATTATAATAAATCCTAATTTTTTAAACGGACAAAACACCCATAAATAATTCTTTATGAAACTATTAGAAAATAAAACTGTTATTGTAACCGGAGCATCAAGAGGCATAGGCACAGGCATTGCCTTATTATTAGCTGAACAAGGCGCCAATGTTGCCTTTACCTACCTCTCATCCGAAGCTAAAGCAAAAGAACTTGAGGCTGAACTTCAATCAAAAGGAGTAAAGGCAAAAGCCTATCATTCCGATGCGTCAGATTATAAAGCATCGGAACAATTAATAACGGATGTACTGGCTGAATTTGGCAAGATAGATATACTAGTAAATAATGCCGGAATAACAAAAGACGGCTTGCTTATGCGCATGAGCGAAGAGCAGTTTGATGCCGTTATAAAGGCCAACCTGAAATCGGTATTCAATATGACTAAAGCAGTACAACGCCCCATGCTAAAAGAGCGCAATGGTTCCATTATCAATATTACATCGGTAGTGGGCGTAAGAGGAAATGCCGGACAAGCCAATTATGCGGCATCCAAGGCCGGAATTATTGGTTTCACCAAATCAGTAGCATTGGAACTTGGTTCGAGAAACATACGTTGCAACGCGGTGGCTCCCGGTTTTATTGAAACTGAAATGACCGCCGCACTAGACGAAAAAGTAGTTGCACAATGGAGAGAAGGTATCCCGCTTAAACGTGGTGGAACCCCAATGGATGTTGCCAACGCTGTAGCTTTTCTTGCTTCGGATATGGCAGGTTATATTACAGGGCAGGTGCTACAAGTGTGTGGCGGAATGCTGACATAACACTATAAATGTCATTCAACATAGCATATTCTAATTGGGCTTTATTGCTCTGTCCTTTATTGGGTTTGGTTTATGCTTTTGCATTTTATTATAAAGACAAAAAGACTGCCGGATTACCTTTATCATTAAGATGGTTAGCGGCAGGGCTACGATTTGTATTAGTAACATTATTGGTTTTTCTTTTTCTTGCACCCTTAATAAGAAGCACAAAAAATATGGTTGAGAAGCCTATCATCATTATCGCACAAGATAATTCAGCATCTATTGTTGCAGGTAAAGATTCCGGATTCTACAAACATGCGTTGCCACAGGCTTGGGATAAAGTGGTTAGGGATTTATCATCTAAGTATGATGTGCGGGTAATGTCTTTTGGGGAACAGCCAAGAGATACGATGAACTACCACTACGATGAAAAAGAAACCGACATCTCCTCCCTTTTTCAGGAACTGACCCAACGCTATTATGGAAAAAATTTAGGCGCCATTATTCTCTCCACCGATGGAATTTATAATAAAGGTTATAACCCTATTTATGCTGCAAGGCAATTTAATTGCGACATCTTTACTGTCGCATTAGGCGATACAACAGTAAAAGTGGATGCCGTTATAACTAAAGTGGATAATAACCCTACGGCCTTTTTAGGAAATACCTTCCCATTACAAATAACATTGGATGCTACTAAACTGCAAGGCAAATCATCGACCCTTACTGTTACTGAATTGGTAAATGGAAAAGAAGGAACTCTATTTACAAAGCCTATTAGTTTTAGCTCGCCTGTATTCCATCAAAGCATACCTGTGCAATTAAATGCAACCAGCCCTGGGTTGAAACATTACATCGTAAAAATCGCTCCCGTGGCGGGAGAAGAAAACATCATAAACAACCGCAAGGATGTATATATACGTGTGCTCGATGAAAAACAAAAAGTGCTTATACTATCCAATCCACACCCTGATATAGCTGCTATTGCGGAATGCATAAACAGCAGCGATGGCTTTGAAGCGCAATCTTTCACACCCGATAAATTTTCAGGAGGATTAAATAAATATTCGTTGATAATATTAAACCAGCTGCCTTCGGCGACTAAAGGTGTTGACGAATTATTAAAAAGTATAAACGGACTTGGTATTCCAACTATGTATATTGTTGGCAGCGAATCGGACATACAAGCATTCAACAAATTAAATGAAGGATTTAAAATCTATGCGCAGGGGGGAGACAAAGGCAGCGATGCGGAAGCCTCCCCGGCAAAAGATTTTTCACTTTTTACGTTAAGCGATGATTCACGGAATTATTTTAGCCAACTCCCAGCCTTATCTTCTCCTTTTGGAAGCTATGTTTCCAGCCCATCGTTGAATGTGCTATGTTATCAAAAAATACAAAGTGTGGTAACTAACTATCCTTTAATCGCATTCAACCTGACCGGAAGTGAAAAGAGCTGTATCATAGCCGGAGAAGGTATCTTCAGGTGGCGGTTGAAAGACTTCGCTGACCATAAAAACAATCATTTCTTCGATGAACTGATAAATAAAATTGTGCAATACCTTGCGGTGAAAGAGGATAAAAATTTCTTCCGCATACATACGCCAAACAGTTTTAAGGAAGATGAACCGGTAGAAATAGATGCGGAATTATACAATCCCAGCTACCAACTGGTAAACGATCCGGAAGTGAGTATGGTTATTACCAATAGCAATGGCAAAAACTTTTCTTACACATTCAATCGCACAACTAATGCTTATCATTTAAACGCAGGGCAGCTACAGGCTGGCGCATATCATTATGCAGCGCAGGTTAAACAGGGTGCGCAGGTTTATACAGCTAAGGGTGAATTTACAGTTACACCTGTTCAGGTGGAAGCTACCAACACTGTCGCAGACCATCAACTGCTATATCAGCTTGCCAAAGAACATAGCGGGAAAATGCTTTTCCCAAATCAAATTGCTGAACTGCCCAAGCTGATTGACAGCAAAGAAGATATTAAACCTGTTATCTATACACACACATCCTATTCTCCACTGATAGACTTGAAATGGGTATTCTTTTTATTACTGCTGCTTGCAAGCGCCGAGTGGTTTATCCGCAAGTGGAGCGGAACATACTAAACAATGCTAAATTAAAGAGATTGTCATGCTGAACTTGTTTCAGCATGACGAGCAAACAAATGTGTTTATGCTGTACAAGTGTATAGCATTTGCCAGAGCAAATGAAATGTTACACTGGAAAACAACCGTGTAACATGAGTAAATAGAGCGACAGCAAAGGGGGACAAGCCTTAAATTACACTTTAAAAAAACGTATAAAAGTGTAACATCTCAAATTTTTAAAATCAATCTAAAAATTGCAAATTCAATACTACTGATTCAACCAGTGATTTTGGAATTTGCATTGTTGATATTCGTTATCAACATGCACATAAACGCCTTCGCGGAGTTTACGGTTTATCCAATCATTAATTACTTTTTGTTGTTTTTTGGCAAGTGCGGCAGCTTGTATCTGTTGGTAATCGTCTTTCAGATTAGCATCGTGCGGCTTGGTTCTGTTTTTCAGCATAACAATTCTATATCCATGCTTAGCATCAGGAGTATTGTAAACTTCGGGGTCTGATATATCTCCCTTATTCATGTTTATAGTATACGAAAGTTCCAATTCGCCCAATTGGTTCATATCCCATTTTGAAAGGCCTGTCTGAGGGTTTGTTATAACCCCTCCATTATATTTCGTGTTTTTATCATCGGAATATTTAGCAGCAGCATCCGAAAAAGTAATGGAATCTCTTTTAATATTTTTTTCAATAGTATCTAATTCATCTTTACATTTTACCATATCATCATTCGAAACGATAGGAACATTAAGTATATGCCTAACGTCTACCAGTTCGCCATGGCGATGTAATAATTGTATAAAGTGAAAGCCGAATTGTGTTTCAAACACCTGAGAAATGCCACTATCCTTTAAACTAAAAGCCACCTTCTCAAACTCAGGGGCAAACTCTCCTTTCCGCACGTTTTTATACATTCCACCATTTTTTATAGAACCCGGATCGTCCGTATATAGTACTGCAAGTGTTGCCATATCTTCCCCCTTTAATACACGTTGTCTTAATCCTTCGCATTTCGCTTTAGCCACTTGTTTTTCCTCTGTAGTAATGGCCGGGAGCTTTACAATTTGCGCAACTTCTTCCTGGGCATTAATTTTAGGAATACTATCCTTCGGAATAGCTTCATAAAATTTTCTTACATCTTCGGGGCTTACAGTAATTCCCTCAATTACCTTAGCACGCATTTGTTGGGCCATTAATAAATCTTTTACATCAGGCTTTAACTCATCTTTATATTGCTGAACTGATTTGCCATACCATTTTTCAAAAGCTTCTTTTGAGCCAAGTTCGGTGATGTAATAATTTATTCTTTTATCAAATTCCTGCGCTACTTGCGCGTCGCTCACTTCAATGGTAGAATCTTTTTCCGCTTCAATAAGCAGCAGTTTTTCATACATTAAATCTTCTATCACCTTACAGTGGATAGCCGTTGTATCCGGAACTTTTTGGTCAACATATTCCTGCACCCTCGCATTCACCTCCGACGATAATATTATCTTTCCTCCTATTACAGCAACAACTTTATCAACCAACTGATGGGTTTGTTGTGCATACGTAAAACACGGCGTTAGTAAAAGGACAAAAAGGGAGCAAGAAAGGTGAAATACTTTTTTCATTAGAATATTTTTAACGGGGAAAGTTTGCAAATTTATTGAAAATAGCGGGCTATGGGATTCTTTTTCTATCCTTAACCTTTTTTAACTCTTTTCAATTGCTTTGTTAACGATTGCCAATATCTCGCCTTCGAGCTTGATAGCTTGCTTTTCGAGCTTTTCGGCATTCTGTAACAATTCAGTAACGGAGCTCTTATCGGCTAAGCCTCCGGCATTTATTTTAATATTCAGGTGTGCCCCAATCACTGCCGAGCGTGCACAAAGCGCCCCTACTCCGGCATCGCTCACCGAATTAGGGTTGCCATTTTCAGCCATAGCCTTAATCAACTGCATAGACTCCAGCGAAAGCTGCATTACCGTGTAGGGCACTTCAATGGCGGTTATAGTTGCATTCTGTATAGCATCTTTTCTAGCCTGTTTTTCGGCATCGGTATTTTTAGGAAGTCCGAAAGCAGCCATAATAAGGTTGAATGCGGCAGTATCTTCATCAACGGCTTTAAGTAGTTTGTCTTTAATGACCTGCCCTTTTTCAGCCCAGTTGGAGAACTCTTCTACACGAGGCTCCCAGCCTTTTTTAAGGGTAGAGAGGTTAGCTACCATAGTTCCGAGAGCAGCACCCAGAGAACCAAGATAAGCCGATATAGAACCACCACCCGGTGCAGGAGATTCAGATGCCGTCATATCTGCAAAAGCTTTTAGGGTAAGGTTTTGAAGTGCATTATCCGATTCTTTTCTCATACGGTATTCAATAATTTTTTTGTCGGGGTGAAATTCGGTAAGGTCATCCAAGCCTAAGGATTTAACGGCTATATGTATCAATTCTGCTTCGGAAACTCCGATGGAACGGCCTTGCTTTTTCAGGAAATATTTACCCGCTTCTACCATACAATGCAGGGGAATAAGCCCCACAAGTTCAGAACCCGTAACACGTATCCCCCTTTTTTGGGCACTTTTACATACTTCTTCAAAAGCAACATGCACGGGTGCCACATTAATATTGGTAAGATTGATGGAAACCTGGGCTTGCCCATATTCCTCGATATACCAACCAATAGCCTTCACCGATTTTAAGGTTCCGGGAACGTGTACATCATTCCCCTTTTCATCTTTTATAACACGGCCTCTTTCACGCACATCAAAGGCAACAGCACTAGCCTTGCGGACAGATGTGGTATTCAGGTTTACATTATAAGCAACCAAAAAATCCCGTACCCCAATAACGGTTGCGCCTGAACGTACCGAAAATTCGGTTGGACCATAATCAGGCTTCCATTCAGGCTTTTTTATCTTTTTAGAAAAACCCTCATATTCTCCTTCTCTGATAACAGATAGGTTGCTTCTCTCTTTATTCGGTTGAGCATATTCGTATAAGTAAACAGGAATACCCAGTTCTTTGCCCACTCGCGCTGCAAGCTGATTGGCATATTTCACTGTTTCTTCAACGGTAATGCCCGAAAGCGGTATCAACGGGCACACATCGGTAGCTCCGATGCGTGGATGCTCGCCTTTCTGCTTGCCCATATCTATTAATTCAGATGCTTTTTTGATGGCATGGAATGCAGCTTCAACAATAGCTTCAGGTGAACCGACAAACGTAATAACAGTACGATTAGTAGCCTTGCCCGGATCAACATCCAGCAATTTTACGCCATCTACCTTTTCAATTTCGTCGGCTATGCTTTTAATTACTGCACTGTCTACTCCTTCGCTGAAGTTGGGTACGCATTCAATAAGCTTTTCCATGTTACAGGTTTTTATACAAATATAGTAGTTAATTACTCACTCTCTATCAATAGAGAGGGGCTAGCCACTGAAATATCAATAGTTTTAATAAATCATTACATTTGTATAACATACTAGTTTAATTTATGAAGATTCTAATTTTATCAGATTTAGAATGGAATAAGGAATCCAAGCAAGTATCTGATGAAGATATTGATACGTTTCCTATTACAAAGGATTTTTCATCAGAAGAACATCGGCTTATTTTTCGTTCAATGAAGTATAGAACTTTTTGGCGCTATCGTTCTATTATTGAGGATGCAAAGCCAGATGTCTTATTATTAGCTGGCGATATTACTGGAGATGGCTCTTGTGGTCATGGATTTCATAAACCACTGTTTTTATTGTTGCGTTATTTAGAATCCAATAAAATAATGACATTTTTTATTGGTGGAAACCATGATGACCCTAAATATTTCAAATATATTTTAGAGAGAACAAAAAAGTATAAATATGTAAAGTATATAGCTGGAGAGGTTATAGACTTTAAAGGAATTAAAATATTAGGATTAGATTTTGAAGATACCTTTAATAAAACACGGCTAAAAAGCTTTTTATCTAAAAACTACGCATTAGATATTGTCCTATCTCATTGTCATTTACACCGGAGGGCATGGCTTTTTGATTTCAATACAAAGTATGTAATTACCGGGCATTGGGATCAAAATATTGGTCAAGTTGACAATAAAATTTTTATCTCACTTGTAAATGATACTCCCGAAGACATCAACTACGTTACAATTGAACTTAATAAAGAGCACGAATTGATTACGTACTACAACTTTAATTCCATCATATATAAAATAAAGAATCACAAAGCACTAAAAAAAGGAAAAACATTTGATTATAAACCAAATTCATCAAAATTAACAAACACAGAGTTTTGTGATGCTGTAATCCTTATGCGTAAAGCCAAAATGATGGGAATACATAAAATGAGTCAAATCGAAAAGGAACAATTAGAGTGGATTATAAACCCTGCTTTCTCCAAAATTTTCTTTACAGATTATCTTGGAGTTAAAGAACTTGAGATGTCAGACGGTTTTGGTCTGAAATTAAAAAAGCACTAAAGCTTATCTCTCTATCTTCATTTTGTTAAGATACTGACGATACTTAGCTGCATATTTATTCTGCTCATCCAAAGTCTTGCTAAAGTGGTGCTTGCCTGAGCTATCGGCTTCGGCACACATATACAAATAATCGTTTGCATTATAATTTAATACTGCCTCCAGAGAAGATGGCTCCGGCATATTAATGGGCCCCGGTGGAAGTCCCGTATGCTTATAGGTATTGTATGGGGAGTCTTGTTGCTTATCGCCTTCCCGTACCCGTTTAATAGAAAAATCGCCACGCGCGTAAACCAATGTAGGATCGCTCTGCAAAGGCATACCAATCCGCAGGCGGTTGATATATAATCCGGCAATAATGGGCTTTTCGTCCATATAGCGGCACTGTTCTGCCTGCACTATAGATGCAAGTATGGTTACCTGCAAAGGGCTTAGTCCTGCTTTAGCAGCCTTTGCTCTATTTTCCGGAGTCCAAAACTTTTTGTAATTAGAATCCATTTGGGTGATGAACATTTCAGGAGAATCTGTCCAATACATTTTATACGTACCCGGGATAAAGATGACTAAGGCATTGGTCGGGGTTATTCCAAATTGCTTTAAAAACGGACTATTGTTGAGACTTGCCATAACCGCTGCTGAATCTGATTCCATTTTAGAACCCAATATTCCCGCCAAGTCTCCTTTAAAAATGATATTATGTAGGCTTATGTTAACAGGCTCTTGTTTGCCTTTTACCAACATGTTTACCAGCTCGGCATTGCTCATACCATTCATTATCCTGTATCGCCCGGGAATTACAGCATCATTGTATTTTTTATATTTAGAGAATAGTTTAAACCCAAGCGGATGGCGGATGATATGCTTATCCGATAACATTTGTTCCACTTGCCCATAGTTCCACCCGGTGTGGATATATATAAGTCTGGATTTTTCATCTAACTTAACACTAGCAGAGAAAAAGAGCCTATATGCTACAAACAATCCTATGCCTGCAATAAACAATAAACCAAACAGTATCTTCTTCATCCTTATTTTATAAAAGGCACAAATTTACAGTTCCTTGCCATTCTCATCATAGTTTTTTACAACGCCAATTATTGCATCGTCTTTATAGGGAGTTTCGCTTTTTAATTTTCCGTTCTCGTAGTATTCTTTTACTATCCCATTTCGTTTATCATCGGTACAAGGTGTTTCAGACATTATTGCACCACTTTCGTAATACACTTTTACCGTTCCGTTTTTTAAACTATTACTATAAGTAGTCTCACTTTTTATTTTTCCACTTTCAAAATATAATTTGCCTACTCCATTTTTTTTACCGTCCGTAAAAGGTATTTCAGATTGCAAGTTTCCACTTTCATAATAGGTTTTAGCTATCCCGTTTACTGCGCCATTACTATATGGAATCTCTTTTAACAGCTTACCACTTTCAAAATATAATTTTCCAAGTCCGTTCTTTTGTCCATCTACAAAGGGAATGAGAGCAGCTAACTTATTACTTTTATAATAATATCGGGCAAGACCAAAGGCCTTACCTTCCTTATACATAATAAGACGATAATAAGGTGCATTTTTTAATGGAGTACCATTACCTTTCGCATCTATATTTTCAACCCACTTACCTTCTTTTGTTGTGTCTTTTATTATATTTTTTGCTTCGGCTTTATTGGTAAACCCACTATCTATTGGAGCTTGTCCAAAAGCATTAATAGTATAAAAAAAAGCGATAATTGCAAGTAATAAAACCCTCATACGTATTGAAATATAAAATCAAAGTTACTATTTCTTGGAAATATTTATAGCGCAATTTATAGCAATAAAAAAGTCCCGCAAAAATGCGGGACTCTTTTATAATATTTGTTAATCCGGACTAGTTTCCAGCGCCGCTATTCTTTTGAAGATCAGCTTGCATTTCTTCCATAGTCATTAGCTTATAGCCTGTAGGAACTGCAAACGCATCATCAGAAACAGCTTGTTTATCAACCTTGGTAGCAGAAAAGGTAATACTTATTCCTTGTGTTTTTAAAGAATATTCCAGTGGAAATCCTTTCAATCCTTTAAACTCACCTTTACTGCCAGCATAAGCAGGCAGTGCTTCCGTATAGTAAATATCCATACTAGCTGATTGGCCTTGTTCGGTAACGGTTATTTCAGCTTTATGACAAAGATATCCGGCAATTGTTTTGGTATCATCCAAGTATTTTATGTCTGGAGTTTTAGTATCCTCTTTCTTGGTTTTGTCATTTTTTAATTGGTATTTGTTACCCATAACTTCCATCAACATAATTGGATCATTCGGGGTCTTTTTGTCGGTAATTGTAATTTGTTGCAACATACCTCCATCATTAGTAGTTTTGGCTTTATCACCTTTAAGGTAAACTTTCATAGAAGTACCTACCATTGCTGTAGCTTGAGCATTGTCTGTGTTTACAGAGTATGTTACAACACCTTCAAAGGCGCCGTCGGTAGTAGATGCTTTAGGAGCAATAAATGCCGAAAAGGCAAATCCTATTGTAGCTAAAGAAGCTACTAATGCTATTTTTTTCATGTTTTTATTTTTTTGTTGCTCCAAAATTAAGCATTTTTTTTCAAATTACAGCATAAAATACAATAGAACGCAGATGACGCAGATTGTTTATGATGAACACAGATAAGTACAAATTAAAAAATCTTATTTAATCATAAAAAATCTGCGTCATCTGCGTTCCATCTTCTCAACTTATGTATTCAAATTTGGTATATGGTACAAGTACGTCAGGTATGCGTATTCCCTTATCATCCTGATTGTTTTCAAGTAATGAAGCCACAATTCTTGGTAAAGCTAAAGCGCTTCCGTTAAGGGTATGAGCCAAAGCAGGTTTATCTGTATCTTTCTTATACCTTAACTTCATCCGGTTACTTTGGAAGGTTTCAAAGTTAGAAACGGAGCTAACCTCCAACCAACGCTTTTGCGCCCCTGAAAATACTTCCATATCATACGTTAATGCCGAAGCAAAACTCATATCACCTCCACAAAGCCTCAAAATCCGAAAAGGCAAATGCAGGCTACGTAATAATCCTGCAACATATTCCCTCATCTCTTCCAATGTCTTGTATGATTCTTCGGGTAATCTTATCTGTACTATTTCCACCTTATCAAACTGGTGGAGCCGATTTAATCCCCTTACATCTTTTCCATAAGAACCCGCTTCACGACGAAAACAAGGCGTATAACCACAGTTTTTAACAGGCAATAAAGTAGCATCTAACACCATATCTCTATAGATATTAGTAATAGGCACCTCTGCAGTTGGAATAAGATACAATTTATCTTCGCCTACAAAATACATTTGGCCTTCTTTGTCGGGCAACTGACCTGTGCCATATCCGCTATCTTCATTAATTAATATGGGTGGCTGAATTTCCATATATCCGGCTTCGTGGGCTTTATCTAAAAAGAAATTGATTAAAGCTCTTTGCAGTTTTGCTCCCTTGCCTTTGTATACAGGAAATCCGGCGCCGGTTATTTTAACGCCTAATTCAAAATCAATCAGGTCGTATTTTTTTGCCAAATCCCAATGCGGTAATGCGGCTTCTCCCAATTCAGGAATAGCTCCTTCGGTATGCACAACCTCATTATCTTCCGGGGTCTTTCCTTTGGGAACGCTTGAATGTGGAGTATTGGGCAATAGAACAGCTTTTGACTGTAAGTCGACTTCAATTTTTTTCGTTTCTGCTTCCAGGGTGGCTATATCTTCTTTCCATTTGCCGGTATTGGCTTTCAGTTCATCAGCTTCGGCTTTTTTACCGGCTTTATATAATTCACCAATTTCTTTAGATGCTTTGTTTAATTGAGCTAGAATACCATCTAAAGTAGTTTGGGTAGAACGGCGTTTTTCATCAATGGCAAGTATTTCATTAACGATAGCTTTCGCATCGAAATTTTTGGTGGCAAGCCGGGAAATTACTTCCTCCGGACTACGACGTATGTATGATAGTTCTAACATGAATATTATTTATGGGGCAAAGATACAAAAGTCAGTAATCAATGGGCAGTTATAAGGCCTGTCTATCTTAAACTAAAGGTAGTATTAAACACTGATTACTGACCACTGACTACTTTTTTAGTAAAGCTTGCAATCCAAATAATTCTCGACCAACGAAAAGTTACGGGAAATAGAGCAAACACTAATGAAATGATAATAATAACCAACGGCAGGGGTGGCATATTCCACCAGAACATGTTGAGTGTATATAACACCGTAATTAATGCTGTTTGAAGTCCATAAGATACATACATGGCTCCATAAAAATAACCTACCTCACGCTCGAATTTTAAATTGCAGTGCGGGCAATGCTTATTCATTGTAAGCCCATTTTTAAAACTATATGGATTATTGTTTTCAAACACATGCCCCACATTACAGCGAGGACATTTGTTGGTAATAGTAGCAAGTAATATATCCCCAATTCTCATAGTCTGCAAGTATTATAGAAATTATACTGCAAATATACCCCGATGTGGCAAGCTATCTAAAAAAATTTTACGCCTGAGATAATGCCGCTAAATTGGAGATTTTGTAGAGCAGCCTTGCTCCTACATTGGCATCCCATTCATCTTTACCGGGAGCTACTTCATTAATATCAAATGAAACAATTTTCCGGCCTGATTCTACTACTTGTTCTATCAGGTAAATTGCCTGATGGTATTCCAATCCTCCGGGAACAGGGGTGCCTGTATTAGGACATAGTTTTGGGTCTAACCCATCTATATCAAAACTGATATATACATTTTTAGGAAGTTGATCGACAATACTTTTGGTAATCTGTTGCCAAGTATTTCCTTTATACATTTTCTCTTTCATAGATTTGTCAGAAAACAAACGGATCCTACCTTTCGAATTATCAATTATTTTTTTCTCTCCTTGTGAAAAATCACGGATACCAACTTGTACAAGCCTCTCCATGTTTTTTATTTTTAAGGCGTTGAACATGATAGATGCATGAGAAAAAGTAAATCCTTCGTACGCGTTTCTTAAATCGCAGTGGGCATCAATATGCAATATGCCAAAAGATTTATGCTGAGCAGACACGGCCTCCATCAAGCCAAGCGGGGTACTGTGGTCTCCACCGATTAATGCCACTATTTTATTTTTTTTCAGAAATTGAAGTGACCTGTCTTTAATCCATGAACGTAGTTCATCACATCTTTTATTAACCTCGTCCTTTATTTTTTTCATGGATGCAGTGTCGTCTTTCCCATTGGTAAAAGCATCAATATATAACTCCGCTTTTTTACGAAGCGTTACATTCATTTTTTCAAAAGCCGCCGGGAATTTATCCATAGCAATGCCTATTTTCCAGGCATCGGCAATATTTTCATCAAACAAATCTACCTGGCACGATGCATTCAAAATAGCTTTAGGACCTTTGGATGCGCCGGTGCGATATGATACGGTAACATCCCACGGAATAGGCAATGCAACCACCTTGGCATTATCAACTGTATAGGGTAATCCGAATAGAGAACCCGGCGAAGCCGGTGCATCAGGATCGAAAGAGAGTGCTGTTTTTTTGCTCATGGGTATTTTATTAAAAGTCCAAAAATAAAAAAGTCCCTCCGAAGAAGGACCTTTTTATTTTTCTTAAAAAAAGTGAATTATTTCACTTTAGATGCTAGCTCAGCGCCAGCTTTGAATTTCACAACTTTCTTAGCAGCAATTTTAATAGCTTTTCCGGTTTGTGGATTGCGTCCATTACGGGCAGCTCTTTTTGCTACTGAGAAGGAACCAAAACCTACAAGAGCGATTCTGTCGCCTTTCTTAAGTGCTTTGGTTGCTGAAACGATGAATCCATCAACTGCACGTGCAGCATCAGCTTTGGTGATTTTCGCCTCACCAGAAATGGCTTCGATTAATTCTGCTTTGTTCATTTGTATAAATTTTATTGGTTAATACATAGGCAAATATATCATATAATCTCAATACACGTGCATGTTTCCAGTAAAAAAAAGCTGAATATTGTTGATAAATGGGGTGTTTTGTTAATAACTCACCCCGAAAAGGGCATTTAATAAGGTTCTTTGGGGTTTATTTTATTCAAATAATCACCTTCCAACCCTCTTCTTCCAGCCTGAATCCTCGTAGAAAATCAGCCACAGGCATGGTTTTTTTGCCTTCCAATTGCAATTTTTCAATTTCCAATGCACCATCTGCGCATCCTATATATATATGTATACCGTCCTTTACAAGCATTTCTCCGGCAGGTAACTTAACATCGGGAGTAACCACTGAACTATAGATTTTCATGCTCAGCTTCTTGCCCTCTTTGTTTTCAATCTCTGTCCATGCAGCAGGATATGGGCTTAATCCCCTAATAAAGTTGCGAACCTGTTCAGCAGGTTTATTCCAATTGATACGGCAATCTTGTTTAAATATTTTTGGAGAGGGTTTTAATGTGCTTTGCATATTTGCGAGAATTCTATCCTGTGCCATTCCGTCAGGTGGATAACCTGTCGCAATGGTATCTATAGTTTCAACCAACTGAGCCGCGCCCTTTTTCATCAATTTATCATGTAATGTACCAGCGTTATCATCTTCACGAATATCTTCAGTTTCAAAACCTAAGATATTCCCCATATCAATATGTTCATTAATAAAGAAAGTAGTAACACCTGTTCTCTTCTCTCCATTAATGATAGCCCAATTGATTGGAGCAGCACCCCTATATTGAGGTAAGAGTGAAGCATGCAGATTAATTGTGCCGTATTTTGGAAGCCTCCATACCACTTCGGGCAGCATACGAAAAGCAACTACAACTATTAAATCGGGATTTAATTCTTTTAATGTATTAATGAAACTTTCATCCTTTAGCTTTTCAGGTTGTAAAACAGGCAGGTTATTTTTTAATGCATATCCCTTTACTGCTGATTGCTGTAATTTTAATCCTCTGCTGGCAGGGCGGTCAGGTGCGGTTACTACAGCCACAACTTTATGTCTGCTATTTACTAATGAATCCAGGCTTGCTACTGCAAACTCGGGGGTACCCATAAATACTATTGAGAGACTATTGTCCATTATTTACTGCTAATTATTTGTTCCAGTTTATTGTTTTCCGCATCCCAACTATAATTTTGAAGTACAAAGTTATAACCGTTTAAACCAATCATACGGCCTTTATCTTCATAAAAAATCAGATCATGAATTTGCCTTGCGTATTCTTCCGGGGTATCTGCAATTAAAATGCTTTCACCATCTTTTGCCTGCAATGCATTATTCGCAAGGGTAGATGTTATGCAGGGAATTTTCAATGCCATTGCTTCCAACAATTTATTTTGCAACCCGATACTCATAAACATAGGCGCAACAAGCATTTTCGATTTACAGAAGTTTATCCTAACATCCTCTACCCACCCACTAACGGTAACATGAGCAGAAGCAAGCGCCTTCACTTTAGGAGAAGGATTAGCCCCTGAAATCAATACTTTTAAGCGTGGATATTTTTTTAAAACAATAGGAAGGATAGTGTTAACAAGGTATTCGGCACTTTCGATATTGGGCGGGTAATTCATGTTACCATTAAAAATAATATCATATTCCTTAAGCACATTAACTGCTTTAAAAAATGAAGTATCCACGCCATTGGCAATGACAGAGATTTTATTCTTATCCGGATGATTTATTAAATCCCTGTCTTGTTCCGAGATAATAATTTTATGGTCGAAGGAATCAAAAATAGTGGATTCGTATTTAACTAACCTCCGCTGCTCTGTTTTATACAAAAACTTAAGGTAGGAAGGCACCGTTGGCAACCGCCTTTCAATGCCTTTAGAGAAGACATCCATATAATCCAACGTCTTAATAGTAGTATATTTTTTAGCATATTCCGACGTACGTATCAACTGGCAAAAAATATGCCCGGGCCTGTACTTTGCAATAATTTCATCTATTTCCCTTTGAGCCTTGTCCGAATAAAAATAGCCAACCTGCCAGGGTATCTTGGCAAAAGTGGTTCTTATTAAATTAAAAATAATTTGAAGTTTCGATAGCTTAAAAACCTTTACCTCTTTACAAAATTGTTGAAGATGCGCTATGTCCTCTTGCTTAACATCCTTATCACTTAATGCATATAACAGTATTTCATTGCTTCTCGACAGTCCCTTTATTTGGTTATACGCCCTAAGCTTATCGCCCTTTTCAAGGGGATATGGAAACCGCGAAACTAGGTAGAGAATTTTCATTTTATTGTTTCTGGGAAATCACTTTATTATAAAATTGCATTAGTTGCGAAACGGCTTTTCTATTATCATTATTTTCTTCCACAAATTTCCGGGCATTTTGTCCCAAACTTTGCTTTAGTTCCTTTTCGGCGAGGCAATGGCAAACAGCTTCTGCAAATTGTTCAGGAGTATCGGCAACTAATACATCTTTTCCAAAAGTACATTCTATTCCTTCAATCCCCACACTTGTTGTAATTATTGGCTTACCCATTGCCATGCCTTCAATAATTTTAACACGCACGCCACTACCCGCCAACAAAGGTACAAGCATGATGTTATAATCCTCCATAAAAGATTTTGCACTCTCCACTTCTCCGTGAAATACAACTCCTGCATACTTGCTATTGCGTAAGCTTTCAGGCATATTTCTTCCAGCGATATGAAATTCCGTATGAGGAAACGTGGCATGAATTTGATTCCAAACATTGTTCAAAAACCATTCTATTCCTTGTAAATTAGGCAGCCAATCTAATGCTCCAATATAGAAAAGGGTGTTATTGTACTTGCTTCCTTTCACCGTATATTTTGAAATATCTATCCCGAACGGAATAGTAATCATAGGTGCTTTACAGCCAATTTCCTTTAAATACGAAAGATCTTGATTGGTTATAGTTGCAACACCATCAAAAAGATTCACAGCTTTTTCTTCAAATGATTTTAGTTGTTTTGACAACTTTGTTAAATACCACTTTTTTAGTTTATTTTTCCCTTTTGCCGCAAGTTTTTGCCATATTTTCCACTCTATGTTATGCGCCCGTAGAATTACCGGAGCCTTTGTATGCTGTTTTATTAAAGGGACATACGAAGCAAGGTAAATTCCTTCTAAGTGTACAACATCAAACTTTTCCTTTTGTAATATTTCAATTAGTTTTTGGCTGAACTCTTTAGATTGGAAACGGGATACATTATATGATTTGCCTGTTAAAAGAGCAATCAAAGCATTCAGTGGCTTAATGGATGTATCTATCAATACTGTTTCTAAATGCCTGTCGTTTCTGTATTTCTCAGGAATAGAAGAAACATCTATAAAATGTTTTTTTGTATTCATGGCAAGCAGCGTTATATCACAGCCTGCATTTATCAATCCATCGGTAATTGCATTTATAGCAATAGCGCCTCCATCCTTTTCAGGATAAGGAATTTTATTACTTATTTGCAATACCTTCATTGGGTTCAGGATAATAAAACATTAGGAACCCAAAATTAAAAAATCTGAGGGATACTGAATAAATTGGAAATTAGATTTCCACAACTACGCTCGCCTCATCCATCTCCCCGCCTACCGGAGGATTCTTTTTAACCACCTCTACAGAAAGGCCGGTAATAATAGGAAAGTTGCTTTTAAGATTCTCCGCAATCCGTTTAGCAACCGGTTCAATTAACTTAGAGCGGATGTGCATTTCTTTTTTTACTATTTGGTAGACATCTACATAATCTACCGTGTCTTCCAAACTATCATTCGAAGCAGCTTTTGAAAAATCACCTTTCATGGAAATATTTACCACATAATCTCCGCCAATTAAAGCCTCTTCGGGCAAGCAACCGTGATAGGCATAAATGCGAATCCCTCTTATATTAATAGTATACACCATATTTATTTACGGCAAAGTTACTTTACTATTTTAAAATTGAAATTTGGAGATTGGAATTTCATCATCAATCTTATCCATAGCGGTAACATCATTTCGGTAGCTCTTGCTGCGGTAATATCGCCCACGTCTATAATAGATATCCACCCGAAAGATTTTAAAATTTCGGTGACTTTTGCTTTAGCCGTTTCATCATTGCCACAGATAAATACATCATGTAAACCCGGAACGGAAGCCGGATTCACCATCAACATACAGTTTACCGTATTTAAAGCCTTTATCACATGCGTACCCGGCAACCGTTTTTGAATTTCTTCACCCAATGAATTAGTATTGCTTAAAGCAGGAATTAAAATTGGCGGCATCCCTTTCGAAAAATCAAGCGGATTGGAAACATCCACCAAAATTTTACCTTTTAAATTCTCCTCTCCGGCTGCTTTAATTGCATCCAATGCCCCATCGCCTTTTGTACAATTAAAAACTATTTCTCCATAGGCCGCCGCATCGGCAAACGTGCCTTGAGATGCACCCATACCTGCTTGTTTTATAAACTCTTCCGCTTTTTCATTATTTGCGGTACGGGAGCCCATTCTTACATGATGGTTCAATTGGGTTAATTTAATCCCTAAGCTTGCTCCAACCATTCCGGTGCCTAATATTCCTATCTTCATAATTATTTATTTGCTTCTTAACTTAAATCAAAGATACAAATAAGAACAACATATTATATCTTTGGGTGAGGTATTGTAACTCGCAATATTTACTTTTTCAATACTTATTAACAGGTCTTCTAAAAAAGCTGGCTTTAGACTAACTTCGCAATCCTAAAAAAATAGGGTTACAAAGAGACTTATGCCAGATTTTACACACCTTCACGTACATACCAAATATTCCTTATTAGACGGGGCCTCCCAAGTTACCCCCCTGATGAAAAAAGCCAAAGAAAATGGCATGAAGGCTATTGCCATTACCGACCACGGTAATATGCTGGGTGTACCCGAATTTTGTGCCGAAGCGGAAAAGATGGATCTGCTTCCCATTATTGGTTGTGAGTTTTATCTTGCGCCACGAAGCCGGTTTGACAAAACAAAGGTAGAAGGCAGCGAAGAAAAGAACTATTATCACCAGCTTATGCTGGCAAAAAATCCACAAGGATATAAAAACCTGTCTAAGCTTTGTTCGTTTGGTTTTATTGATGGCTATTACTACAAACCCCGGATTGACAGGGAACTCATTAAACAATATAAAGAAGGACTAATTGCTACCACATCGTGCCTTGCCAGTGAGGTAAACCGTACCATTATTGATAAAGGAGAAGAAGAAGGCGAAAAAGTATTTTTAGAATGGAGAGAGATTTTTGGCGAAGACTATTACATTGAACTCCAACGCCACGGCATTAACGAACAGAATATTTGCAATGAAGTACTTAAAAAGTGGAGCAAAAAGTATGGTGTAAAAATCATTGCTACTAACGATGTTCACTATGTAGACCTTCAGGACGCGGAGGCCCAGGATATATTGCTTTGCATACAAACAGGTAAGGATTTTGATGACCCTAAACGGATGCGGTTCGATAACGACCAATTTTTCTTCAAGACCAATGAAGAGATGAACAAACTGTTTGAAGATAGCCCTGAAGCTATTGACAACACCGGCGAAATAGTATCGAAGATTGAGAAGATAAGCCTTAAAAGAAGTATGCTTTTGCCGGTATATAATCTACCGGATGGCTTTGTAGCTGCCGATGATTATCTTCGACATCTAACCTACGAAGGAGCTAAAAGAAAATATCAAAGCATTACCGAAGAGGTTCGGAATAGAATTGAATTTGAGTTAAGCGAAATAAAGATTACCGGATATGCAGGCTATTTTTTAATTGTACAAGATTTTATTGCCGCCGCTAAAAACTTAGATGTGTGGGTAGGGCCGGGACGTGGCTCTGCTGCGAGTTCCATTGTAGCATATTGCACAGGTATCACCAATATTGACCCTATTGCATATAACCTGCTGTTTGAGCGTTTCCTTACATCGGAGCGGGTTTCCATGCCCGATATAGACATTGATTTTGATGATAAAGGGCGTGAACGCGTTATTCAGTATGTGGTAGATAAATATGGACGTGAACGGGTTGCACAGATTGTAACCATTGGAACCATGGCTGCAAAAAGCGCTGTTAAAGACGTGGCTCGTACCCTTAAAGTTCCGCTTGCCGATGCTAATAGATTGACAAAAATGATTCCGTTTGGAGCTAAATCTTTAGAAGAGGCTATTGACAAAACAAAGGAGCTGAAAGACATCCTAAAAGAAACAAATACAGATCTCGGGAAAACCTTGCGGCTTGCTACCGTGCTTGATGGTACTGCCCGGCAGACAGGTATACACGCAGCCGGAATTATTATTGCACCCGATGATATAAAAGAATATTTACCCGTCTTCACAAACAAAGATTCTGAACTTTACATTACCCAATATGAAGGCCAGTTTGTAGAAAAAGTGGGTATGTTAAAGATGGACTTTTTGGGACTGAAAACCCTCACCATCTTGAAGGAAGCCATTGCACTTATTAAAAAGACAAGGAACATTGAGATTGATATAGACAAGATTCCGATTGACGATAAAAAGACTTACGAGCTATTCCAACGGGGAGAAATGATTGGTATTTTCCAGTTTGAATCGCCGGGAATGCAGGCGTATTTAAAGGAATTGAAACCCACCAATATTGAAGACCTTATTGCCATGAATGCCCTTTATCGTCCGGGCCCTATGGATGATATTCCGGCATATATCCTCCGGAAAAATGGCAAAGAAAAACCTTACTACTTTGATCCCCTTGCGGAAAACATTCTAAAACCTACGTTTGGTGTAATTGTTTATCAAGAGCAGGTGATGCTTATCTCGCAAGTGATGGCAGACTTTACCCGTGGCCAGGCCGATATGTTGCGCAAGGCGATGGGAAAAAAGGATATGGTATTGCTATCGCAACAAAAAGAGAAGTTTGTAAATGGAGCCATAGCAAAAGGAGTAGACGGCAAAATTGCAAATGAGCTATTCGACAAGATGGCCAAGTTTGGCGGTTATGGATTTAACCGCGCACATGCTGCCGCTTACTCTGTGCTTGCATACCAAACAGGCTACCTGAAAGCTAACTTTTTGCCGGAATATATGGCATCTGTGCTCACCAACAGTATGGGCGATATTGAAAAACTAACCTTCTTTATTGATGAGTGCCGTAAAATGGGACTCACCGTGCTTGGGCCTGATTTAAATAAGAGTGAACATATATTTTCGGTTACCCCCAAAGGCGAAATAAGTTTTGGATTGGGCGCCGTAAAAGGCGTAGGCGAAGCAGCCGTGGCAGCCATTGTGCAGGAGCGGGAAACAAACGGTTTATTTAAAGATGTGTACGACCTAATGAGCCGGGTAAACCTCCGCAGCGCCAACAAAAAAACCTTTGAAAGCCTTATTATGGCAGGCGCTTTCGATTCATTGGGGACAGCTCATAGGGCGCAATATTTTCATCAGGAGAATGGAAAAACTTCTTTTCTGGAATCACTGATACGTTTTGGAAATGCCGTTCAGGACTCAAGCACACAGGGGCAAAATTCTTTGTTTGGCGAGACGGTGGATAGTTCCGTTTCCAAACCACAACCGCTTACTGCTGCCCCTTGGAGCCGGGTTGAGTTAATTAATAAAGAAAAAGAAGTAGCGGGCTTTTATATTTCCGGGCATCCGTTAGATGATTATAAGTTCGACATTGAGAACTTCTGCACCATGACCTTAAATGGGCTGGAAGACCTTACCCCACATAAAGGAAAAGAGATTTTTATTGCCGGCATAGTTACCGAAGCTGCCCACCGTATGACCCAAGGTGGAAAGCCATTCGGCAGTTTTTCGTTGGAAGATTATCATGGAAAGGTTTCCTTAATGCTTTGGCAAGATGACTACGTTAAATGGAAACATTATTTAGAAAACGGAATGTTTTTATATGTTAAAGTAAAAGTAAATACCCGTTACAATTCTGAGAATTTGGAATTAAAAGCTACGCAAATTTTACTCCTTAGCTCCATACGCGAAAAGCTATCGAGAAGCCTTACCCTGCAAATTCCATTAAAGGAAGTTTCAGGAGATATGGCACATTACATAAACAACATTACTGCGGCATCGCCGGGCACATGCAGCCTCAAAATTTCATTGGTTGACTCCGACGACAACTTAAAGGTTGACTTGGTATCTAAAAAAATAAAGTTCAACCTTACCAACGATGTTATACAGCAAGTAACAAAGATGAATGGGGTGAGTATGAAGTTGAATTAATTAGGAATCTTAACTTTATTGCGAAGAACGAAGCAATCTCGCTATTTTTTCTGTGTTTATCAGTGATATCCGTGCCTCTGTGGTTTGAATTCTTACCACGGAGACACAGAGAACACAGAGTATCACGGAATGTATGCATTGTAATGACAAAACAGCTTATTCATTATTCTGTTTAGTATTTATGGTGCTTTCTTCAGTATTTTTTTTTAGAATTGTTTCTGCTTTTTTCTCATCTAATAATGCACACAAACAAAGAATAACACTAAATCCCGCAATTAATACAGCAGCAATTCGACTTCTTTCTTTTTTCACACCAAGTTCATGTGCTTCTTTATTCCTTATTGTTTTTGCTACAGAAATCAAATGATAATCCTCCTTAGTGATTACGCCTTTTTTATTGGCATACTCCAAATAGTCTTCAAATGTAGGGTCTTTCCGCTTCTTTTCCTTTACCGCTTCTTTTAATATTGTATCGTTTTTATATAATTCCGCTAGGAGGTTTTCAATGATTTTAGCTAAGTTAAAGACGGCACTTTCTTCTTGTTTTATTTCTATAAAAGCTGCAATCTTCGTTAATTCAGCAGAAATTAAAGGAGGAATTCCTTTGTTATTTTGAATCAGTTCTTTGAGTTGTTTTTTTATTTCTTCTGTAAATGCTTCCTGTTCTTCTACCCTTTTTTTTAATAGATTCATTGCCATGCGTTGACTTGCATTTTCAATTACAAGCCAAAGTATTATAACTGCAGCAACAGTACTTATTATAATAACGACATTATTATTTTTAGAGGAATTAGCCATAATAGTATTTTATACAAAAATAACTTTTTATTTTTCACATCATACCTCACAGATTATTTTGTTCCTGAAAATTATTAACCACTTCCCCCAATTCTCCGATTTTTTTCACCCCACATTTGCCTCCCATTTGTATTACAAACTTTACATTTGTATACTCTAACCATGCAATTTACAGCATGTAAAAACACACATAACAATCAGGTTATCTGCCACATAAAGCAAACCACTTTACATCTCTACTAATTTGTAAAAGTGTAAAAAAGTGTAAAATGGGAATCCGAAAAAAATGAATGTTTTTTTATCCTATTTTTAGAGAGGTCATAGAGATAGAACCCATAACTGTTTTGTCATTAAAAAAAGACAAATTTTCATCCTCATTTTTCAGTGCGAGAGTATATAACAAAGGCATATAATGCTCGGGCGTTGGCACGGCTAACTGCATGGGTTTTCCAAGGGAATCATACTTAGTCAGGCTCTGGTAGTCTTGTGTCGTAATAAGCTTTTTAATGGTATCATTGGCTTCAATGGCCCAATCAAAGGGTTTATCATCTTTCCAGTTAATTAAACCGAGGTTATGTACTATGTTACCACTGCCAATTATAAGTACTCCTTTTTTCCGGAGGAAGGCAAGCTCTTTGGCTAATTCAAAATGCCATTGTGCAGGCTTGGTATAATCGAGGCTCAACTGAATAACGGGTACATCGGCATTCGGGTACATGCGCGTTAACACAGACCAGCAACCGTGGTCAAGACCCCAATCATAATTAAAGCCAACAGGGGTTTTGGTTACTCCGGCTTTGGTTTCGTTAGCCAGTTCAACATCTCCCGGGGCGGGATATTGCACATCAAACAGTTGCTGCGGAAATCCACCAAAATCATGTATTGTTTGGGGCTTATCCATAGCCGTTACAAAGGTGCCTTGTGTTTCCCAATGCGCCGAAATACAAAGTATGGCATTGGGTTTAGTGATGGACTTAGCCGTATCGGCCCAACCTTTGGTAAATTCATTTTCTTCTATGGCATTCATCGGATTACCATGCCCAAGAAATAAAACCGGCATGGTTTCGGTATTGCCATATTGGTCTGCTATCTTATTAAGTGTGTTCACTTTCATAGGTACAAAAATATAGCTATTTAACTTTAATAGCCTTAATCTACGTTAAGAAATAGAATGATTACATTCCGGGATTTCTCTTCAAAATGTATATAACAGATTCGGGGTTGGGCAAACGATTTTTACTGTCATCACCCCAATAAATATGCCATCCTCTGTTATTGAAAAAGTCAGCAAAACCAACAGGAGTATAATTAGCCTGTATGTACTTATTTGCCCAATTCATAACAGTTGTTGGAGACCCCTTTTGTGCCAACCATGAAAAGGCAACATTACAAAAAACAAGAAATGGAGGTTTATTTTTTTCTATTTCCTTTATCATTTGTTCCTGCATAATTTCATTATAGGGTTGTATTTCTACCAGAGGATAGGTATAAAGAAAACCACTGGCAGAAGTTCTATCAGCATAAAAACAAATTTCGGGTTCGGAACCAAGAACAGCAATCTTATCCGTGTCTTTTGTGTTATCCTTAATGTACTTTGCAATTTCCTGAGTTGCATTAAACGGATTACCCCAATAGGACATGTCGCAAACCATTCTGGGAGAATATTTAAAGTAGTAATCGTGATTATTGTAAATAGTAAATAAGACAATACCAACAAGTATAACTGTAGAAAAACTGGGTGATTTTATAACCTTTATTTTTTTAATTACAAAGTCTAAAAATATACCCGATAAAAGCCCAACAGCAGGTAATATAACCACAAAATAATGCTGCCTGAAGTAGAACCCAGAACTTAACACAAGGAGCGAAGCAATAAAATATAGCAGGGTAAATATTTTTTGCAAGCGAGTGTAAGGAGTCCAAAATAAAACTAAAATTCCGCCTAATGCCAATAGAAATAAATAATAAAAACAGCCCCAGGCAGGTATAAAGGAAAGATTAAAAAGAGTAATAATCATATCAAGGCTCTTTACCGATTCATACGTAGATGCGTATTGAATTGTCCACAACCAAAACACCTTAAATTCCCCTGCAAATAAAACTATTAAAAGCACAATTATATATGGAATAAAAACGCCTGTTCCATACATAAAAAGTTTCTTGATGGTATCTATAAGTTTTTGCTTCTTCTCAATCTTTAAATAAACAAACAGAAGTATGGCGCCAAACAGTATCAAAAAAACAGCTTGTTGTTTCATAAGAAAGGCCATTCCAAACATCAATCCACAAAGAAAAATTTGCCTAACTTTTCCTGACTTGATATACTCTACTAAAAAAAACAAACCTATGGAACTATAAAAGCAAATAAATTGTGTGGCATGGGCGGCAAAACCGTCAAAAACATAACTAATAGCCATAAGCCCGAAGATGCTTGCTGTTGCAAGCCCAACAAGAGGATTGTATAGCTTTTTAAATCCGGCAAAAAGAAAATACATGGTGGCGACATTTATAAAAATCATGCCCAAATGAACCCCAGTATTAGTATGCCCGAAAAAGAACATTAAAACGGCGTACATAAAAGAAGTGCCGGGCAGTTTCATTGAATAGGCATCCTTAAAAGGAGCTACACCATGCAGGAATAAATTTCCGATATAGCCATACTCTCCTTCGTCCCGCTCAAAAGGCACAGCAATAAGCCTGTAACGGATAGCGCTGATAACTAGTATTACTATCCAAAGAAGAAGAAGGGTATAATCGCGTTTGGGAGTAATAGCCTTTGGCTGTTGGCTAACAGCTTTTTTAGGTGCCTGTTTAAAGGGTTTCTTTTTATCCACTTAATTTTATAAAGTAAATGCAAATGTAAAATATTTCTTGAGATGCTTTTTATTACTGCCTAATCCCATGTTTTTTGTAATTTAGAGCCTTATTTTAAAAGCTATTCGCCACCGGCAAAAAAACGATAAAGATTCATGACAAATACACCCGCTTTAACTCCCCTAACAGCCATTTCGCCCATTGATGGCCGCTATAGAAAGACAACAGAAGTATTAGGAGATTATTTTTCCGAGTATGCTCTAATCCGCTATAGGCTTAGGGTAGAAGTGGAATACTTTTTGGCGCTATGTCGTATACCATTACCCCAATTGGAAGAAATTGATGAGGCTGCTATATCTACGAATCTCCGGAATATTTACATCAACTTTACCCACGAAGAAGCCAAACACATTAAAGAGCTGGAAGCAATTACCAATCATGATGTAAAAGCTGTTGAATATTTTTTGAAAGGAAAATTAGATGGACTTCAACTTGCAGCGTATAAAGAATTTATTCACTTCGGGCTCACCTCACAGGATATTAATAATACGGCCGTTCCACTTTCGTTAAAAGAATACAAAAGAGATGTGCTGTTACCATCGTTAGAGGATATTTTACTAACACTTAAAAAATTGGCCGAAGACTGGAAAGATATACCCATGCTTGCCCGCACACACGGGCAACCTGCATCCCCTACCCGCTTAGGCAAAGAAATAATGGTTTTTGTAGAAAGGCTTTCTTCTCAAATATCAGTGCTAAAAAACATACCCATATCGGCTAAGTTTGGCGGAGCTACGGGTAATTTTAATGCTCATGTAGTTGCCTATCCCTCTATTAATTGGAAAGAATTTGCAGACCGATTTTTACATGATGAGTTGGGACTTACCCGCCAACAACATACCACACAAATTGAAAACTACGATGACCTTGCTGCTTTTTGCGATACGCTGAAACGCATCAATACTATTATGCTTGACCTTAGCAAGGATTTATGGACCTATATTTCTTTCGACTATTTTAAACAAAAAATAAAGGCGGGCGAAATAGGCTCTTCAGCGATGCCCCACAAGGTTAACCCAATTGACTTTGAAAATGCGGAAGGCAACTTAGGCGTAGCAAATGCCCTACTAGAGCATCTTTCAGCTAAACTACCCGTATCAAGACTACAACGCGACCTTACCGATTCTACTGTAATACGCAACTTGGGCATGCCTTTTGCACATTCGCTTATTGCATATAAATCACTATTAAAAGGTTTTGGAAAACTCATATTAAATGAATCCGTTTTAATGCGCGACCTTGAAAATAACTGGGCCGTTGTGGCAGAAGGAATACAAACCATCTTACGGCGAGAAAACTATCCTGCCCCTTATGAAGCGCTGAAAAACCTTACCCGTACTAACGAAGCCATCACTCAAAAAAGTATTGAAGAGTTTATAAACGCATTAGAGGTAAGTAAAGAATTGAAAGAGGAACTGAAAAAAATCACTCCCTTTAATTACACCGGGATTTAACAGATGAAAGTATCGGGTTTTACAATTATCAGGAATGCTGTAAAGTACGATTTTCCTGTCGTAGAATCTATCCTTTCTATGCTTCCACTTTGCGATGAAGTAACAGTAAGTGTAGGCAATTCAGAAGATGCCACGCTTGAATTAATTAAAAACATTCAGTCCCCTAAAATAAAAATTATTGAAAGCACTTGGGACGACTCTCTCTGCAAGGGAGGCTTATTACTTGCCAAGGAAACCAATAAAGCATTTGATGAGGTTTCTACTGATTCAGATTGGGTAATATACTTACAGGCCGATGAAGTACTGCATGAAAATGATATTCCTTCAATTAAAGAAGCTATGCTAAAATGGAAGGATAATAAAAAGGTAGAAGGATTACTTTTTGAATACAAACATTTTTATGGTTCTTATTCATTTATAGAAGACTCCAGACTTTGGTACAGGCATGAAATCCGCATACTAAAAAACGACAAACATATCCGCTCATTTCGCGATGCCCAGGGCTTTCGTATGTATAATACGCTTCAACCAACTAATGAGGAACTATTAAATGGTGGGCGTAAGTTAAATGTGAAACATTCCGGGGCCAGTATATATCATTATGGGTGGGTTAAGCACCCGCTGATACAACAAAATAAACGAAGTGCTTTTTACAAACTTTGGCATGAAAAAGATTCAATAGAAAAGAACCTGAAAGAGGCTGTTGAATATGATTATTCCATAGTGTGTGCATTAAAAAAGATGGACGGCACGCATCCTTCTGTAATGCTTGATAGAGTTCAAAAACAAAATTGGAAATTTGATTTTGATACCAACAAAAAAAACCTTAGTCTGCGAGAAAATATTGTACGCTTTATTGAAACAAAAACCGGCTGGAGACCGGGTGAATATAAAAACTATAAATTACTTTAAGTATGTTTTTCATTATTTCAAAACTATTAGGATTCCTTATTACCCCCATTGTTTGGATTGCCATTCTATTATTATGGACACTATTAACAAAAGATAGCAGCAAGCAACGCAAACTACTTCTTATAACCTTTGGGGTGTTTTATTTTTTCTCCAACGGTTTTATTTTAGATGAATTTATGAGGCCTTATGAAACTCCTGCTATTCGTGAAAGTCAATTATCCGGCAAATATGATGCAGGCATTGTACTTGGCGGAATGATTGCTTATGATAATACATTAATACGCCCTCAATTCGACAGGGCAGTTGACCGGATTATGCAAGCCATAACTTTATATAAAGATGCTAAAATCCGAAAGATCTTTATTAGTGGTGGCTCCGGCAGCATCTTAGAAAAAGATGCACTGGAGGCATTAATACTAAAAGATTATCTTTTAAAACTTGGAATACCTGATTCGTCCATCATAGTGGAGGCACATTCAAAAAACACAAGAGAAAATGCAATTTTTTCCAAGCCCATTTTAGATAGTTTAAATAAAAATGGAAAATATATCCTTATTACTTCAGCATTCCACATGCCCCGAGCTTTAGGCTGTTTTAAAAAGGTGGGAGTAAATGTTATACCTTACAGCGCTGACAGATATTCGGGCCCACGGAAATTTATTTTTGACCATCTGTTTATCCCCAATATTAACGCACTTATGGGATGGGATCTATTACTGCATGAATGGTTAGGGCTTATTATCTATAAAGTTTCGGGATATATTTAATATAGCCACTACTTACACTTAAAGTAATTATTGCAAGTTGCCGTCTTTCTTTTTAATTTCTATAAATAGTATTATCTTAGCATTTCCCATATACTTAGTTTATGAACATCGGAATAGTATGTTACCCTACATTTGGCGGAAGTGGTGTTGTAGCCACTGAACTTGGGAAAGCGCTTGCAAGCGAAGGACACAAAATTCATTTTATAAGTTACGATCAGCCGGTACGGCTAAATGTTTTTACCGACAATTTATTTTATCACGAGGTTACTGTTTCTGATTATCCGTTGTTTGATTATCCACCTTATGAACTAGCGCTTGCCAATAAAATAGTGGAGGTTGCCAAATATGAAAAACTGGATGTTTTACATGTACACTACGCAGTGCCCCATGCAGCTGCAGCTTATATGGCACAACAAATTCTGGCCGACGAAAATATTCACCTTCCTTTTATAACCACTTTACATGGAACCGATATTACACTTGTTGGTAAAGATGCCTCTTTTGAATCGGCTATTTCATTTGTAATAAACAGGTCAGATGCGGTAACTGCAGTTTCAGAAAGCCTTAAACAGGATACATACAAGTATTTTAGAAACGTAAAAAGGGAAATTAATGTTATCCCAAATTTTATTCGTGTAGAGGATTATGTTTTCCCTCATACTCTTGAAACCCGCAGAAAATATGCAGGAGACGATGAAATGATATTGATGCACGTCTCTAACTTTAGGGCAGTAAAAAGAGTGGAAGATGTATTAAGAACATTTGATATAGTTCGGAAAAAGATACCAGCCCGCCTTATACTTATTGGCGATGGGCCTGAAAGAAGTAATATAGATAAACTATGCCGTGAATTGGACACTTGTTCGCAAATCACATCACTTGGCAAGGTTAGCGAACCGGGAAGCTTTTTAAGCATCGCCGACCTCTTTTTACTACCATCGCAAACTGAAAGTTTCGGGCTTGCAGCATTAGAGGCAATGGCAGCCGGAGTACCTGTTATTTCAACCAACACAGGCGGACTACCTGAAGTTAACCAACAGGGTTTTTCAGGAATGTTAAGCAATGTGGGAGATGTGGAAGATATGGCAAAAAATGTCTTATACATTTTAGAGAATAAGGAAAGACACAATCAATTTAAGCAAAACGCCAAAGTGCAGGCTCAAAAATTTGCAATTGAAAAGGTATTACCCATGTACGAAACCCTCTACACAAAAGTAGTTAATAACTAAAAGTTATTTCCCCCAAGCTTCCGGGTTTTTACGCCAGTCTTCAAGGGTTTTCAAGTTTTTTTCTGTAATAAAGTTTGTTTCAGCAGCCCTTTCTATAAGGGTAGGGAAATCGCAAAGGGAAAGGGAAATTAATTTGGCCTTTTTAAAAGCATCTTCTGATGTTTTTAGCTTGTAACTAAAAATGGAAGCTACACCTTTCACTATACATTTTTCTTTTTTAAGGGCTTCAACAGCTTTAATAGTACTACCTCCAGTAGATATCAAGTCTTCAATAACCACAACGGTTTGTCCAGCTTGAAACTCTCCTTCAATAAGGTTTCCGGTACCGTGCTTTTTAGCCTCACTGCGTATGTATATAAATGGCAATCCTAAATCTTGAGCTATGAGTACACCGTGCGGAACACCTCCTGTCGCAACACCGGCAATAACGTCGGGCTTACCAAACGCCTCTGTAATAGCAGAAACAAACTGCTGACGCAGGTATGTCCTTATTCCCGGATTGGAAAGTGATTTACGATTATCGCAATAAATAGGAGACTTTATTCCCGAAGCCCAGGTAAAGGGTTTATCGGGTTGAAGCATTACGGCTTTGATTTGTAATAAAAAATCGGCAACTTTGCGGGCTGAATCCCTGTTTTGAATCATGATGCAAATGTATAAAGTTTATTACAACGACAGAGTTATTCTGTTTGGAGAAGTAAAAAAAATATCTTCTACGAGTAAAAAAAATAAAACATATTCCTATCCGGAAGATAGTATTGAAGCTATTTGGAAAAGGTTCAAGAAAAACGGAAAAATAAAAGAACTGTATATCAGTGGAAATCCGAAAAAAATTCTAAAAGAATTTTTTTCACTATTTAACCTGATAAAAGCAGCGGGAGGGCTTGTAAAAAACAAATCGGGAGAGTATCTTTTAATATTCCGCCACAAAAAATGGGATTTACCTAAAGGTAAACTGGAAAAAAAAGAAGGTATTAGAACTGCAGCCAAGAGAGAGGTGGAAGAAGAATGTGGTATTAAAGGGGTGAAAATAACTGCACCTTTACAAGAATCTTACCATATATACGAATTAAAGGGGAAGTTAAATATTAAGCAAGCGTATTGGTTTGAAATGTCCTATTCAGGAAGTAAGGACACAAAACCCCAAAAGGAAGAAGGCATTGAAAAAGCCGTTTGGGTAAAGAAAAAAGATATCCTAAAACTGCAAAAAAAGATGTACCCTTTAATTGCAGACATTTTGACCAATAAAAAAATACTGCCTTCAAATTCGTAACTTATACCTAACTTTACAATCTAAAATAAACTTCTCATGAAAACATTATTTGCAGCCATTCTATTCAGTGCTTTAAGTTTTGGAACATTTGCCCAAACTACCACCAAACAAACTACTACAACTAAAACCACTACTGTTACTAAAACAGTGGCTGATAGCTATCGTTGCCCTGTATGTGGTTATACAGACACAAAAGCAGGAAATTGTACTAAAGACAAAACCACCCTTGTAAAAGTAGGTGACTACTACTGCCCTGAATGCTACATGACCAGCAAAAAAGCAGGTAAATGCAGCATGTGCGGAGTGGATATGAAGAAGATGGAAGCTGCAACAGCTTCTACCACTAAGAAATAGGCTTCTCTTCGTTTTTAGTAAAATACTCTTTTAGTAGTTGGGCATTTTTTGCGCCAACTACTTTAACCACGTCCTCCTGTTCGGCATTGCGAATACGTTCCAGTGAACCAAAGTGGCTAAGCAACTTTTGAGTGGTCTTCTCCCCCACTCCTTTTATATCTGTTAGTGCAGATTTAATGGCTCCTTTACTCCGCCTTTTCCGGTGATGAGTAATACCAAATCGGTGAGCCTCATCACGTATTTGTTGAATGATTTTCAGAGTTTGTGAACGCTTATCTAAATATAGAGGTATTGGGTCTTCGGGGAAAAAAATCTCTTCCAACCTTTTTGCGATACCTATCACAGCTACTTTATTTTCCAAACCCAACTTTTGCAAGCTCTCCATGGCGGAACTAAGTTGCCCTTTACCTCCATCTATAACTATAAGTTGAGGTAACGATTCATTTGCTTCAATCACATGTTTATATCTGCGATATATTACTTCTTCCATAGATGCAAAGTCATCAGGGCCTTCCACTGTTTTAATATTAAAATGGCGGTAATCTCTTTTGCTTGGCTTTCCATCTTTAAATACCGTCATAGCAGCCACAGGAAAGGCACCCTGTATGTTAGAATTATCAAAACATTCAATATGCACAGGAAGTTCTTTCAGTCGCAAATCTTTTTTCATTTGCTCCATTAAGACCTCCGTTCTAGTCTTCGGCGACTTTAAACTTTCCTGCATATCTTTCTCCTTTATGTAATAGCGCAAATTATTTTCCGAAAGCTCCAAAAGCCTTTTTTTATCTCCTTTTTGTGGAACAAAAAAAGCAGCATCGGGCACCTCTGCATCCGTCTCAAATGGAATAATAATTTCGGGGGAATGGCTCTCGAATCGTAGCCTTAGTTCTGCAATTGCCAATAGCAATAATTCCTCTGCCGACTCATCTAACTTTTTACTTAACTCTACCGTATGGGATTGTATAATGGCTCCATTCATTATTTTTAGATAATTTACGTACCCGCTTTTTTCATCGGTAATTACACTAAACACATCCACATTATCAATAGTAGGGCTAACCACCATTGATTTGCTTTGATATTTTTCAAGCATATCCATTCTCTCCTTTAATTCCTGAGCCTTTTCAAACTCAAGATTGGCAGCGTGTTTTTCAATTTCCTCTTTCAAAAAACGAATGGAACCTTGAATATTTCCTTTTACAATTTGCCTAATGTGCACTATGGAATTATCATAATCTTCCTTTGTTTGCAAGGCTTCACATGGACCTTTACAATTGCCGATATGATACTCCAGGCACTTTTTGAATTTCTTCTTTTCTATATTTTCTTGAGTAAGATTCAGGTTACATGTACGCAAAGGATAAAGCCTGCGAACCAGTTCGAGCATGGCATACATAACCTTTACCGATGCATAGGGCCCAAAATATTCTGATCCATCTTTAATAACCTTACGTGTAGGAAAAATACGAGGATAGGGTTCTTTTTTTATACAAATCCAAGGATAGGTTTTATCATCCTTCAGCATTACATTGTAGCGTGGCTGATGCTTTTTAATAAGGCTGTTTTCCAGCAATAAAGCATCCCACTCCGTTTTTACAACAATAAAATTAATACGTTCAATACGCCTTACCAGCATGTAAAGCTTTCCGCTATCATGATTCTTCTGGAAATAAGAACTAACCCTTTTTTTTAGGTTTTTAGCTTTACCCACATACAATATCTCCCCATCTTTATCATAGTATTGATAAACACCGGGAGAATCGGGTAAAGAATTAAGGGTAGCCCTAATGTTTTCTGAAATTTCCATTATCTACAAAAATAAGCAAAATTCTAGGGCTTTAGCTCTTGTAGAACAGTTTGAAATTCTACTTTTGCGACCCAATTTGAAATGGAGAGATGGCAGAGCGGTCGAATGCGGCAGTCTCGAAAACTGTTGTACCTTCACGGGTACCGGGGGTTCGAATCCCTCTCTCTCCGCCCCTATCCAATTTTCTTCTGTAGAAACTTAGCAAAATATTAAAAATTTTAGTATTTTTATATTAGACACCCAACCATTAGTTTTAATTTCTACTCTATTTTATAAATGCGCTTACTTAAGTACTAACCATTTAATTATTTACACGATGAAAACCATTATTAAAAAAACAGGATTGCTACTTTTGGGAGCCTTATTCGCTTTATCTACTAAAGCAACCATTCACACCGTTACTGTGCAGAATTTCAGCTTTAGCCCTTCAAGCTTTACAGCTGTGATTGGAGATACCGTTGAATGGGTGTGGGTAGGTGGAACCCATACAACAACATCTACAAGTGCTCCCGTCGGGGCAGCTACATGGAATACGAATATAAATAGTTCTGCTACTACCTTTCAATACAAAATTACAACGGCAGGAACCTATAATTACCAATGTAATTTTCACGTTTCTATGGGTATGGTGGGAAGTTTTACTGTTTCTGTAGCAATGGGAGTTCCTAATGTTTCGGCCTCGGCCAAAGAAATAGCAAAGATTTTCCCTAATCCTGCAACAAACCTTTTAAACATACACTTGAATAAAGCCCCAAATAACAATGAGTTGGTAATTACAGATATTTTAGGGAAAGAAGTTATTAAAGAGAGCTTATCAAATATTGATAATACCATAGATATATCTACCTGGAAAAAGGGAGTTTATCTCTATAATTTGAAAAACAATGAAGAAGCTATGGAAGGTAAATTTGAAGTACAGTAAGAAATACTTATTTAATACTTTGTAAAAAGCCTGTCAGCAATGATGGGCTTTTTTTATAATATTAGCAATTGAAAGTGAATAAAAAATGGCATTCGACAAAACTATGTTAACATTAACACAAAGCAATTTCATAACCTATGAAATTTATGCTCATTGGAATTTTTATTGGACTGTAACGCTTGATATTATTCAGAAGTTGTTGGAAAAATAAATCCCTTTAAACCTCCACAACCTTCTTCTCCACTTTTTCCACCTTCCCTTTATCTTTAGCAGGGTAGTAATACTTTTCCAAAAAATCCTTTTTGGATGTGTTATAAGAAGAAACGCCACCAATCTTGCTTAATATCCACACATACACCCAAGCCAAATCAAGTTGGTGTGGTAAAAAACCTGAACGGGCACTGTTTGGAAACAGGTGATGGTTATTATGCCACTCTCCGGCAACATATCCTGGCCATTTTTGGTTTATAGAACGGTCATCCCAGTTATAATCTACACCTTCTGTGCGCTTATCTTTTCCTTTACCGTGTCCTTCATAGTTAAAGGTACGTATACCTACTGCCCATACGGTAGCTCCGGCAAAGCATGCAAAAGCCAAAGGCAATCCATGTATTAGATAAAAAACACCGAACCAAAAAGCCCAGTTTAAAATCCAGTTTAGAATTACCCTTACCGGATGCGCTATTGAACCCCAATAAAGATATTGTTCGTAGGTGTTTGGTACAACCCCCGTATCCTTTAAAAGGGCCACCACACGTGGGTAATCTTCCCGACTTAGTGTTTGCGATACTTGTTGATGATTTGTATCAGCCAAAAAGCAATATAAAAATCCGGCATGTGCATTATATGGATCTCCGGGCATATCAGACTTACTATGGTGCACATGGTGAGAAACCACGTAAGTTTCTTCAGGAACAACCTTTACCACTAAGTTACGGGTAATAAACATCCAGAATTTATTTTTAAAAGTAAATGCCCTGTGGGTAGAATAGCGATGATACCATATAGTTCCGTGTGTTCCCATGCAAACCATCCCGTAAAAGAAACCACATATCAGTAATTTAATGGTGCAGTACTTAACAAAGAAGATAATGAAAAAAGGAATAAGACATAACACCTCAAACCAGCCAAAGAAGCCTAAAAAGTTTTTCCGGGATTTAAAAATGTTCATCCGGCGGAGGCATTCTCTTATTAGCTCACCACTCGATGGTTTAATAAGTTCACCATTTTCATTTTGCCAACCGTAAGAAGGTGGCTCTATAAGAATATCAATAAATGCCATTGGAAGGTATTAAAAGTTTACAAAGGTAGGCATTATTCTAAACTAAAATTGTAGTTTTGCTTTCTTTTAGGAAGCAACCTGAATTTATTATTAGTTGATATATAGCCCTATACGTCTATATAAAGAGTTAAAATAGGGATTAAAAAATCAATTTTTAAATAATTAGATAGCTGAAAAAGAAAAATTACTACCTTTGCGAACTATTTTTTAAAACCATGAGCATAACCAAGTCTTACGAGACTGTATTTATTTTAACTCCGGTACTGTCGGAAGAACAAGCTAAGGAAGCTGTTGATAGCTACCGTAAGTTGATAAAAGACCACGAAGGAAAGATTACCAATGAAGAACATTGGGGCCTGCGTAAATTAGCATATCCTATTCAAAAGAAGAGCACTGGTTTTTACCATGTACTTCAATTTACAGCTCCTACCTCTATTGTATCGGAATTGGAAATTACCTACCAACGTGATGAACGTATATTAAGATATCTTACCGTTACATTAGATAAGCATGCACTTGCATACCTGGTAAAACGTAAAGAAAGATTTGGAAAAAAAGAACCTAAAAAAGAAACCGCAATTTAATTAACATGGCTGAAGCAAACGAAGTACGTTACCTTACCCCTCCCCCAATTGAGGTTAAAAAGAACAAATATTGCCGTTTTAGAAAATATGGCATTAAGTATATTGATTACAAAAATCCTGATTTCCTCAAGAATTTTGTGAATGACCAAGGCAAACTATTGCCGGTTCGTATAACAGGTACCTCCTCTAAGTACCAAAGAAAAGTAGCACAAGCCGTAAAAAGAGCGCGCCATTTAGCGTTATTACCTTTTGTAGGCGATTTATTAAAATAATTAACGCACAACTATCATGGATATTATTCTGCAAAAAGAGGTTGAAAACCTCGGCAATCAATACGAATTAGTAAAAGTTAAGCCGGGTTACGCCCGTAACTTTCTTATCCCTCGTGGATTAGCTATTCCTGCCACCAAATCGAACATTAAGGTGTTGGAAGAAATTACTAAACAAAGAGCCCATAAAGAAGAAAAACTGAAAAAGGATGCGGAAGCCCTTGCAGTAAAACTGAAAGATGCAGTTCTTAAAATTGCTGCAAAAGCAGGCGAAACAGGCAAAATTTTTGGTTCGGTAAATGCTATTCAATTAGCTGAAGCTATTGAGAAATTAGGCTACAAAGTTGACCGCAAAAACATTGACCTGAAAGCTGACCACATTAAATCTACCGGTAAATATACCGCTAACGTTAAGCTTTACAGAGACATTATAGCAGAAATTACTTTTGAAGTAATAGCTGAGTAGGTCCGAGCCGGACAGGCTAATATTTAAAACTAAAAAAGGAGATGCGAAAGTGTCTCCTTTTTTTATGCAAAAATTTCTGCACTTAAAAAAATTTCGTTATGCAACACTTTTTCACGCATTTGAAAGTGTTGCAATAGCGATATGTTATTTATTATGAATCACTTAACCCCTACAACACTTTTTTGGTAAGTGTTGCATAAAAAGTTTTTAGGCAAATGCCACACATTTGTGAGGCAAATTTATTTGTAGGTGTTCAAAAAATAACACACGGATGACGCAGATTTGAGAGACAAACACAGAAGTCAGCACAAATCAGTCTGATCCGCGTTACCCACATTCTATTGAACTTTAGAAAAGCGTAGGCTGAGAATCCCCTTTATTAGTTTTAGGCTTAGGAGGCTTAGGTACTATAGGCTTTGGAGGAGTAAGTGCAATTTTATGTTCTGCTTTAGCTTGCTCAATGGGCGATTCTGCCACATCTTCAAATTCTTCAACATCCTTTTCATCTATCGCAACAAGCGAAGTTAAATCTCCTGTCGGCTGGTTAGGATCTTGTATCAGTTGAATTTCTTTAACCTTATTTAAGTTGATTGGTTTTCCTTGGGCTTTTATTCCCATAACAGGAATATCCTGAGTAACATTTATCTTTTCATCAGGAAGTTCTTTGCCTTTTTCTTGCCGGAACTTCACGTCAGCAATTATATGTTCTTTATCAGAAACAGTTTCGAATATAGATCCGGGCGCTTCAGAAATAAGTGTAATTTTCTTTTCAGCTTCTTCCGGCAAAAAGCGCTTGATGTAGTATTTTTTCTTCTCCCCTTCCCAATAAACAGCCGTTAAAGGCTTTTGCGTATTAAGCTTGGCAATAAGCACAGTATCGGCATCAAAGTGGGTTGTAAATTCAAATCCGCAGGTACGGTAGCTACCATCTTTGGTTACGACTATTATTTTATCCTCGCCGGCAAACTCACCAATGTATTGTCCACGTTCATCCGCATTCAACCTTAAAACGGTATCATCAAACCAAATTTTTTGGGCGGTAAGTGTGGAAATGCCTTTCTCTTTTATGGTTATTTTACGAACCGGATGCTTGGTAAGAATATTCCCCATAGCATCTCTGCCTTTAATGGCCAGTTCGGCAAAGTCTGCGTCAAAAACTTTGGTACGTGCGGCAGCATTAGCTTTTAAATTAACGGTAACCACCTCCGCTTCTCCATTCGGGTTAGCACTCAAATAAAGAATTTCAGAATTAGGATTTCCTCGCGTAAGCATATAGAATTTATCGCGAATGATGGAGGTCACCGAAAAACGCTTTATCATCGTATTTCCCTTTGCCCCATCCCGATATATCAGGTTGTAAACCGTGCGCTCATCATTCCTTTTGAACACATTGATATAAAGAATATCCTTCCCGACAAAAGTTTTTTCGGTGATTTTAGTAACCAACATATTGCCATCTCTACGGATAACAATTATATCATCCAAGTCAGAGCAATCGCAAACAAATTCATCGCCTTTAATCTTGAATCCGGCAAAGCCTTCTTCCCTGTTCACATAAAGCTTTTGATTGGTAGCAGCAACCTGTGTCGCCACAATGGTATCAAATGCTTTTATTTCTGTTTTGCGTTCTCTCCCGGTTCCGTATTTCTTCTTTATCTCTTTGAAATACTCAATAGTATAATCTACTATGTTATCGGAGTTATGCTTAACCGTTTTTATTTCCTCCTGAATAGATTTCATCAATTCGTCTGCCTGAAAAGCATCGTACTTCGAAATCCTTTTAATCTTTATATCGGTAAGCTTAATAATATCGGCACGGGTAATTTCCCTCGGAAGTTTTTTGCGGTAGGGTTGCAATCCCTTTTCGATAGTTGCCAATACCTCTTCCCAAGTTTCACTTTCTTCAATGTCGCGATAGATACGTTTCTCAATAAATATTTTTTCTAACGAAACATAATGAAACTGCTCTGTCAGCTCCGCAAGGCGTATATCTAATTCCGTTTGCAAAAGCTTTTGTGTGCGCTCCGTCGATACCCTCAACATTTCATTCACACCCATAAATTTAGGCTTGTCGCCTTCAATTACACAGGCATTAGGAGATATAGATGTCGCACAATCGGTAAAGGCATAAAGTGCATCAATAGTTTTATCGGGGGAGAATCCGGCAGGCAGATGAATAAGTATTTCTACGTTTTCTGCAGTATTATCTTCAATGTTCCTAATCTTTATTTTACCCTTTTCATTGGCTGTAACAATAGAATCTATTAAAGAAGAAGTAGTAGACCCAAATGGTATTTCAGTTATTACCAGTGTCTTTTTATCTATTATGCTGATTTTGGCCCTGACGATTACCTTACCGCCTTTTAGTCCATCGTTATAATTGGAAAAATCGGCCATACCACCTGATGGGAAATCAGGGTAGATATGAGGCTTTCTACCTTTTAATACCCCAATAGAAGCATCTATCAGTTCAACAAAATTATGTGGAAGTATTTTGCAGGCGAGTCCTACTGCAATCCCCTCTGCTCCTTGAGCCAACAATAACGGGAACTTAACAGGTAGATACACAGGTTCTTTATTTCTGCCATCATAACTGTTTTGCCAAACGGTGGTCTTTTCATTAAAAATCACATCCGAAGCAAACTTAGACAGTCTCGCCTCAATATAACGTGGCGCGGCAGCCGAGTCGCCGGTCAATATATTACCCCAGTTACCCTGGGTATCAATAGCCAGTTCTTTTTGCCCCAACTGAACCATCGCATCGCCAATAGAGGCATCACCATGCGGGTGATACTTCATGGTATTACCAATTACGTTGGCTACTTTATTGTAACGCCCATCCTCTAACTCCCTCATAGAGTGAAATATACGGCGCTGAACGGGCTTCAAACCATCTTCCAGCGCAGGCACGGCACGTTCCAATATTACATACGAGGCATAGTCGAGGAACCAGTTACGGTACATTTCCGTAAGGTGAATAACCGATGTCGATCCACTTTTAGCATTGGATTCATCTGGATTCATATCGGGTTCCTTATTTGACTTATCGGACATTTACTGGTTTTATTTTGAAGACCACAAAAGTAAGCTAATAGCCAATAGCTGATAGCTAATAGCCTAAATAAGATATGAACGATTATTAAACAAGTCAGGGGAGATACTGCTGAACTGGCGTTTAGACATTTCAGTATTACGGTTTTTTTGCCTAATTTTGCAATATCTGTAACGAGATAAAAACACAAACAAAATACATGAAAAAAGCAGAAATTCAAACAGCAAAAGGCACCATGAAAGTAGAATTCTACGAAAAGGATGCTCCGGGAACAGTGGCTAACTTTGTAAAACTAGCATCGGAAGGCTTCTACGACGGACTTACATTCCACCGAGTGATACCTGATTTTGTTATTCAAGGCGGTTGCCCATTAGGCACCGGCACCGGCGGACCTGGATACACCATTATGTGTGAAACTAAAGGAGATAACCAATACCACGATAAAGGCGTTCTCAGCATGGCACATGCAGGACCTAACACTGGTGGATCGCAATTCTTTATTTGCCACAGCCGCACCAACACCAAACACCTAGACAGACAACATACTTGTTTTGGAAAAGTGGTTGAAGGATTGGATGTGATTGACCAAATAAAACAAGGCGACGTTATTAACAAGATTGTTATTACGGAGTAATTCTTGTAATCTTATTAAAATCCTGCTTTTTGAAAGAGAGGCAGGATTTTTTATTTGTATGCAGTTTTTAAAATTTTCATATCTTTGTGGAGAAGATATTGCTATGCATTACTCAGAAATAATAACAATAGAGCCGCAAAAGAGATTTGGGCAACCCTGTATTCGTGAACTACGAATTACGGTTTATGATATACTTTCATGGCTTGCCTCTGGTATGTCAAAAGAAGATATTATAAATGATTACCCTGAACTTACAAGTGATGATATCAATGCTGCTTTATCCTATGCAGCAGATAAGGAACATAAAGTTCGTAAAGCCTCGTGAAGCTACTTTTCGATCAGAATATTTCATTTCGCGCAATAAAAAGAATTCAAGATATTTTTCCAGATTCCATTCAAGTCAGAGAAGCTGGATTGGAAAATGCTTCGGATAGAGAAATATGGAACTATTCAAAAAAGAATTCCTATTCAATAGTTACTTTTGATTCTGATTTTAGTTCCCTTGCTACTCTTTATGGGCATCCCCCAAAAGTAATTTGGTTACGAACCGGAAATATTTCAACAGACTCTTTGATTAAATTCTTTGAAAAGCATACTGAGGTAATTAAAGAATTTCTCACATCTCCAGACTATACTGCAATAGCTTGTTTGGAATTGGAGTAGATTCTATCTCTCCTCGTACTGCTTTACGTAGTACTTCTTGTAATCGCCGGAGGTAACATCGTTCAGCCATTTTTCATTGGCAAGGTACCATTCAACTGTTTTTTCAAGCCCTTGTTCAAAAACAAGTGAAGGTTTCCAGCCGAGTTCGTTCTGTATTTTAGATGAGTCTATGGCATAGCGTAGGTCATGTCCGGCCCTATCTTTCACAAAAGTTATCAACTTGGCCGATGTTCCCGCAGGGCGGTTTAGTTTTTTGTCCATTATCTCGCAAAGCAAGTATATCAGGTCAATATTTTTCCATTCGTTGTTGCCACCTACATTATATGTTTCGCCGAGCTTCCCTTTATGAAAAGCTATATCAATAGCAGCTGCATGATCTTCTACATAAAGCCAGTCACGCACGTTTTCGCCCTTGCCATAAACTGGCACAGGCTTACTTTCTTTTATATTGTGTATGGCAAGCGGAATTAGCTTTTCAGGAAAATGATTAGGGCCGTAGTTATTGGAACAATTTGAAATAACCATCGGTAAATGATAGGTATGGTAGTACGCCATTACAAAATGGTCAGAACTGGCTTTAGATGCCGAGTATGGACTACGTGGATCATACGGAGTTTCTTCCGTAAATAAACCATCAGCACCAAGCGAACCATATACCTCATCGGTAGAAACATGATAGAATAAGCAATTATTCTGATTCCCTTCCCAATACTTTTTTGCAGCATTTAACAGATTCATAGTGCCTATAACATTCGTCATGGCAAACTCGGTAGGGTTGGTAATAGATCTATCTACATGCGATTCTGCAGCAAGGTGCACTACCCCATCGAACCCATGTTTTTTAAAAAGCTCATCTATAAAAGTACCATCAACAATATCTCCTTTTACAAAAGTATAATTGGGTTTATCTTCAATATCCGTAAGGTTTTCCAAATTACCTGCATAGGTAAGCTTATCTAAATTCACAATTTTAGAACCCGGATATTTATTTACAAAACGGCGCACTACATGCGAACCTATGAACCCGGCTCCTCCTGTAATAAGTATGTTTTTTAAATTACGCATAATGATGATTTTATAAGCTCCAGTAACCAAATTTATTAATTTTTCCGCGGTAGATGCCTTTAACGTCAGTTACAATTCCATTAGGCGCAAGTATTATTGAAAAGAAATCTTCCGTATAATCAAGATATTGTTTGTGATTTACGGCAACAATAACAGCATCATAATCTTTTTCAAGCGTGGTTGTCAACTCAAAACCATACTCCTCTTGTAATTCATGCGAATCTGCCAAAGGATCGGTAACATCCACTTTTAAAGAATATGATTTCAATTCCTTTATCACATCAGCCACACGAGAATTTCGAATGTCCTTCACATCTTCTTTAAATGTGGCGCCCATCACCAACACTTTAGCTTTGGAAATATCTTTCCCGGTAGCAATAATTTTCTTCACAGTATTTTTTGCCACATAAAAACCCATGGTATCGTTTATATAACGGCCTGAATTAATTACATGTGTGTGATAGCCCAATGCCTCCGCTTTATATATCAAGTAATATGGGTCAACACCAATGCAGTGGCCGCCCACAAGCCCCGGGGCAAATTTCAAGAAATTCCATTTAGTTCCGGCAGCTTCCAACACTTCGTAGGTATTAATACCAAGCCTGTTAAAAATGAGGGAGAGTTCATTCATCAATGCAATGTTCACGTCCCGTTGTGTGTTCTCAATAATTTTAGCTGCCTCAGCAACCTTTATAGAAGAGGCTTTATGAACACCCGGTTCTACAATTATAGAATATGTTTTAGCAATATTATCTAATGCCTCAGCATCGTTTCCGGAAACAATTTTTAAAATTTTAGTGATGGTATGAACCTTATCGCCGGGATTAATACGCTCGGGAGAATACCCAATTTTAAAATCCGTTCCCATTTTAAGTCCTGATGTTTTTTCCAAAACAGGAACACAATCTTCCTCTGTGCAGCCCGGATAAACAGTAGACTCATAAACAACATAATCCCCTTTCTTCAAAATTTTGCCAATACTTTCGCTTGCTTTTAGTACGGGCGTAAGATCAGGCTGGTTGGCTTGATCTACCGGCGTAGGTACAGCCACAATATGAAAGCTTGCTTTTTTCAATACTTCCAATGAGTCTGTAAATTCAATATCGCAACCTTCAAAATCTTCCGGCGTTAGTTCTCCGCTAGGGTCAATACCCTTTTTCATCATCTCAATCCGTTCCTTATTGATGTCAAAACCAATTACAGAAACTTTCCGTGCGAATGCAAGCGCTATTGGCAAGCCTACATAACCTAAACCGATAAGAGATACTTTTGCTTTTTTATCAATTATTTCCTGATACATATTCCGTTTTATTTTTATTTTGATGCGTAAATTCGTTCAATTATTTCTACCACTTTCATTCCTTCCAAAGCATTGGTAGATGCAGTAGAACCATTCTTTAATGTATTAACTACATTTTCAATTATGTAATGATGATTAGCCGCCGAACCTTTATATGTTCCGTAATCGTTAGCCGGATTAGTAGGTGCTAGCGTTGGCTTTTCCATATTTTTCACATGGCAATATTCAACCACATCCATATACTGGCCGCCTAATTTTACAGTGCCATTTTCCGCAACAATGGTCATGCTGCTTTCAAAGTTTTGATCCCATACTGAAGTAGAAAAATTAAGGCTACCTATTCCCTGTTTCAGAAATTTAAAGCTTACTGTGCCACTATCGTCAAATTCCGTATTTTTAGTATGTGTGAAATTATTGAATTGTCCTTTGATGTCATAAATATCTCCGAAGAGCCAATACATCATATCAATAAAGTGCGAGAACTGGGTGAATAAAACGCCGCCATCCATATTCAGTTTTCCTTTCCAGCCATTTGCTTTATAGTAGCGCTCATCCCGGTTCCAATAACAATCCAGTTGAACCATAAATATATCGCCCAATGCCTTAGATTCTATCAATTCTTTAAGCCATTCTGCCGGAGGCGAATAGCGGTTTTGCATTACACAAAAAACTTGTTTGTGCATTTGCAAAGCTTTAAAGATAATGGCTTCACAATCTGTTTTCTTAAGAGCCATCGGCTTCTCACAAACCACATGTTTCTTCGCCTCTAAGGCTTTTAAGGCGTGTTCGGCGTGAAGTCCGTTGGGTGTGCAAACACTTACAATGTCTATCTCACAATGGGTAAACATGTCATCTACAGAAGTAAAATACGGGGCATTGAATTTTTCTACACCCACTTGCTCTTCCGGTAAAATATCGCAAAGCGAAACAAGTTCTGTATCGCTATTCCGGCTTATCATTTCAGCGTGCCTCTTTCCAATATGTCCGCATCCTATTACCGCGAATTTTATCTTAGCCCCGCTCATTCTAATGCGTTGTTATTTTATTAACCTGGCCATTTTCCAGCTTATATTTTTCTTTGCTTTCAGGACAAGTAGCCATATTATTTGCATCAAAGTTAAGGCGGTGACCATACTCGCTCATCCAGCCAATTTGTTTGGCAGGATTGCCAACCATTAACGCATACGGCTTAACATGTTTAGTAACTACTGAGCCCGCACCAATAAAGGCAAATTCACCTATATCATGGCCGCATACTATGGTGGCATTGGCCCCTATGGTAGCACCTTTGCTCACTTTAGTCTTAGCATATTGCCCGCGCCTTACTATCGCACTGCGTGGATTGGTAATATTGGTAAACACCATAGACGGGCCTAAAAAGACATCATCTTCACAAACTACACCTTCGTATAAAGAAACATTATTTTGAACCTTCACGTTGTTGCCAAGTACTACTCCAGGCGCAACCATTACGTTTTGGCCCAAGCTGCATTTTTTTCCAATGGTAGAACCGGGCATAAGATGGCAGAAGTGCCATATTTTACTACCTTCTCCAATACTACAGCCTTCATCAACAACAGCGGTAGGGTGTATATAAACGTCGGTTTCCAAGCCCATGATTTTTAAATAAAGGGTGCAAAAATACTAAAAAAGGGGCATTCTACTACCCTTTGATTTTCTGACTAAAACACCGCTTATAGATAGTATAAAGGAGATAAGCCGAGCAAATAATCAAAAACGGATAGGCAGGCATTAAATAGCGGCTTGCAAAAAAGCGAAATATAAAAGGATGAATCAGAATAGTATAAAGCGGAATAAAGGGAATAACGATAATAAGAGAAGATCGTTTTATCCCAATAATTATCAACCAAACTGCTCCCATTAGCCCAAAGAAAAGCAATGTTATATACATAAAATAATTAAAAGCAACTATTAAACCTCCGAAAAAAGGAACTGATTTACCCCTTTCAAGATAAAGCTTTGCATCATAACCATACAGCATTTCATGCAGCATACGTAAGGGTGCTTTTATGAAATATAAAAAGGGCTTTTCCCTTTCTATTGAAAATCTGTATTTATCGAATTTTGTTCTCAACTCCTGTTGGTAAATGGATGCTGTAGTTGTATCAATAGAAGGTTTTTGCAGGGCTAAAATCATTACTTTAAGCCTGAGAAGGCTGTCTTTGTTAAATGCGGAAGTATATATATTATTCGGAAGAGAATCGTAATGGATAATGGAAGGCCCATCCTTTTGATTGTATTGAAACCAATCCATATCATTATATTTACCGGTACCTGAGCAAAGCCCGCCCCATGACTGTACAAAATTAAAAAGAGGTTCAATATACGTAGCAGCTTCCCCGGGGTAGAAGGGGTTGCCGGTAGAGTTAAAGGGTGTGATTTTTTTATGAACTTGAAAATTGCGGGAAACCCAAGAGCCTTCGCATAAAACAAAAGGGATTAAAAACAATAAAACAAACTTGACTTTATTATTCAATCTCACCCCTTTTTTAAATAGAATAAGAAAACTAAATACTACCACAAGCCCCCCAAATACCGGGCGAATGAACATAACCCAAGTCGCAAGCAATCCGGCAAAAAACAAGTACTTATTTTTCCGCTCCTGAAAATACCGGATGAAAAAATAGACATTGAATATTAACAAAGAAGTACACAAACTTTCGCTGGCAATGTAGGCATCGAAAAAATCAGAGAAAGAGCAAAGAAGGAAAAGATAAAATGTGAGATAAAAAACAGCATTGCTTTTAAAAATATTTCTGGCTATTAAAGCTAAATAATAGACACTTGCCGATGCAAGTATAAGTTGCAGAATAAGCAACGCATTGCATGCTCCTGCCTGCGCAAAAACAAGACGAAACAATAAATAAACAATACCATAACCGGGCATCCGGTAATCGGGAGTATATATGCCGTGACGCAGGAAATTATCAATAGGTACAAGATAGGAATCATCATCGGCCCAGGTTGCACCCCAAATACCTGCTATATCATGATAGGGATGATTAAATACTACGCCTAAAAATAATGCTCCCTTAACTATAAACCCCAGCACAAGCCAAAAAGCCGGAGAGTTGGGATTCTTTAAGAATATTTTTTGGAGGGTGAGCATTTTTATTTATTCGTGCTTTGTGTTCTTTGTGTGGTTTTTCTTTGTGCACTTTGTGGTTAAGCATTTTTTACCACAAAGAACACAAAGTTTTCACAAAGTACACAAAGAATACAGATTAAATTTAGTGGGCTTTTGGAGAATCATTTTTCACATCGATGGGGCTGTTAAACGTAGATGCTATGAAATATGCCACAATTGGATTCCCTATTAGAATTAATAAATTCACCCATACATTACCAGGATTATGGTCATCATATGCTGGTGAACTAACTAGTATTATTAAAAATAGAGAAATTATTAAGCCTACAACAAAGAGTGCAGGTGCGATTAGACCTTTTCTACCAAATTCTCCTATAGAAAACCCTGTACCCATAAAACAAATTAATGCTGAAACACATAAAACTCCCAACCAAAAATATTCATAAGGATTTTCACCCTCAGTGCCGTAATCATACATAAGAATTAGAGAAACAATAAATAACATGCAAAAGGATAAAACAAGCACATTACATCCATTATAAGTTTGAAAATATTTGAATAACTTCTTCATTAGGCTATTATATTATCTACGGATTCTTCCTCGCTACAATCGTTAAAACAGTTGCCAGTGCAACGGTTTCTCCGGTTTCATCATACACATCTACTTGCCATTTTACAATACCTTGCGGCACTTCGCCTTCTTTGTTTTCTTTAGCAATCTTTTCCTTTACGGTAAGCCGCACACCTATGGTAGCCCCCACGTATACAGGCTTTACAAAGCGGCATTCATCTAATCCGTAGTTGGCAAGCACAGGGCCTTTCTTAGGGTCTACAAAAAGTCCGGCGGCAGCCGAGAGTACAAAATAACCATGCGCTACACGGCTGGTAAACATAGTCCCTTCTAGAGATGTTACGTCCGTATGCGCATAAAAATTATCGCCGCTTACATTGGCAAAATTTACAATGTCAGCTTCGGTAACTGTGCGTTTATGTGTTACAACGGTTTCTCCAATTTTCAAATCTTCAAAATGCTTGCGGAAGGGATGAATAATATCTTCCCACTGGCCAGCTTTAGGTTGATAAACATCGGTAATGTGCATAATGGTTGTTGGATGCGCTTGTATGGCTGTGCGCTGCATATAATGGAATATTCCACGCATACCGCCCATTTCTTCCCCCCCACCGGCACGTCCCGGTCCGCCATGCACAAGGGACGGAAGTGGAGAACCATGCCCGGTGCTTTCAGCAGCAGAGCGGGTATTAATAACCACAATCCGACCATGATAGGCCGCAGTTCCCAAAACTATTTCACGGGCGAAAGAATCATCCTCGGTAAATACAGAACCTACCAAACTACCTTTACCCATGCGGGCAAGCGCAATAGCATCTGAAGCATTTCTATAGGGCATAATGGTACTTATCGGCCCGAAAGCTTCCACCTCATGCGGAGTTTTATTTTTGAATGGATCGGCACTATAAAGCAACATAGACGGGAAGAATGCACCCTTCTTTTTATCGGCTGCCATCACTTCAAAATCATCATAATTTCCAAATACGGTTTCACAACCTTGTTGTAATATTTTTACTTTTTCCAACACCTCTTTCACTTGATCCTTTCCGGCAAGCGGGCCCATACGTACGCCTTCGGCAGAAGGGTCGCCAAGGGCAATTGTGCTTAGTCTTTTCTTCAATGCCTCAATAGCAGCATCGGTAAGACTATCAGGAACCATAGTACGGCGTATGGCAGTACATTTTTGTCCTGCTTTCACCGTCATTTCTTTGGCAACTTCTTTAATAAAGAGGTTAAATATTTCACTTCCGGGAACCGCATCAGGCCCAAGTATGCAATAGTTTAAGGAGTCTGCTTCCATATTAAACCGCACCGAGTTTTCTAATATAACCGGGTGCGATTTCAACTTCCTACCCGTAGTTGCGCTACCGGTAAAGGTCACCACATCTTGTCCGGTCACGTGGTCGAGTAAATCTCCGGTACTGCCACAAAGCAATTGCAGCGCGCCTTCCGGCAATATGCCCGATGCAATAATTTCTTTCACCATTAATTGGGTGAGGTATGAAGTAATGGTAGCAGGCTTAACAATAGCAGGCATTCCAGCTAAAAGGTTAACCGCAATTTTTTCCAGCATCCCCCAACATGGAAAGTTAAATGCATTAATGTGTACCGCCGTTCCTTCCAATGGAACACAAATATGCTGCCCGATAAAAGTCCCGTTTTTAGATATGATATTCGGTTTGCCATCCACATAAAAAGTTTCGTTTGGCAGTTCCCTTCTACCTATAGAAGCATACACAAAAAGATTACCAATACCACCTTCAATATCTATCCACGAATCGGCCTTGGTAGCACCTGTAGCAGAAGACAGTTTATAGAAAACATCTTTTTTAGCTGTTAAATGCAATGCCAATTTTTTTAGCATTAAAGCCCGTTGCTGGAAAGTCATTTTGCGTAAGGCAGGGCTGCCCGTATTGCGAGCATACTCAAGAATAGAACCAAAGTCAATTCCCGTAGTAGTAGCTTCTGCAATCAGGTCTCCTGTTACGGCATTGAACAGCGGTATACCTTCTCCGGTACCTTCTACCCATTTTCCTTCTACATAGTTTGCGAGCTTCATATTATGTATAATTATTATTTCAGGTTCAAATATAACTGAAATCAGGGCATAATAGGATGAAAAACACAAAGTAATAATCTATTCGAATTTCTTTTTACATTTGTAATTAAGTAATAGTGAAAATTAAATTTAAAATATGAAAAAATCAATCTTGTTTGTTGCATCAATTCTATTATCGTTATATAGTAATGGCGAGGGTAGTTGGAATATTTTAACTCCTCCGGACTCAACCAAAAAACAGGAAGAAATAATACAAATTCCAATTTCAAAAAACCAGCAACTTCAAGAAGAAGAGGTGTTTATCACACCTGCAATTGGCGCCGGCAGTATGCAAATTACGGGAAGCCCCATAGCAAATTCACTATATCTTGAGAATTCAAATTATAATTATTCCGCTGTAAACTCTCCTGAATACGGAGTTTCCATAGACTATATGGTTGCCAAATATTTCAGCTTTGGCTTAGGCGTAAATTATCAAACTATAAGTTTTAACTCCTCTATTACACCACAACCTACTCCATATAATTATAATTACTACTACTATAATAGTGACCCTTCATCCGCACAATTTACCCGTTGGAATATAGGCGTACGCAATCTTTTTTACTTCCAAAGCGACAATAGTGATAATGTTCATTTTTATATGGGAGCACGTGCCGGATTATCTATCTGGCATGAGGCCGATACTTGGGCGAATGGAGCGTATAATCCCCAATATAGATCTTTTGTAAACTCAGCAACTCCATTATTCAGTTTTCAACTTCTTTGGGGGATGCGGTATTTTTTCACCCAAGAAATAGGAACTCAATTAGAATTAGGATTAGGCACACCCTATTATGCACAAGCCGGAATAACAATCAGATTAAATGATAATCCTAAAACATACAGTGTTACAAAATCACAATTCAGAGCGATGAATGAAAACGCTCAAATGACCCATAAAGATTCTGCAAACCTTGGGTTGTTGAAGCCAGTGCCTGAGATGAAGAAGTAACATTACTATAAAATGATTAGAATAAAAAGCCTCATTTTATTTATTTTAGTTTTTGCTATTCTATCTTCTTGTTCTGTAAGCAAAAGGAAATACATGTCAGGATACCATGTTGAATGGAATCATCCTGCTATAGATAATTACCAGTCTTCATTAAAAAAAGTTACTCAGAGAGCTTTGCCTTCGGAAAAGATTGTTTCGCCCTCATCCATACCCGATTTAAAAACACCTGTAGCGTCGAATACTGTAATAACTTATAGTAGTAACTCAGCATGTAAAATAAATAAGAAAATAATTGACCATAAGTTAATACCCCCTACTCCAATAGCAGCTACAAATATACCAGACAGGGTTGTAGCTGAAAAGAAAACTTATTGGAAAGCAATTGTAAGTTTATTGTTAGGGCTACTTTTAATCTTTCTGCCTATCGGATTAACAACCATAGGCTATGCTATATTTTACCCCGGGGCTAGTGATGCATATCTTGGTACATATATTGCAGCTGCAGCAATCCTATGGTTTATTTGCGCACTTATCGCCTTTATTGAAGGCATCCAGGCTTTAAAATATATTAAAAAGAATTCTGATAAATATGAGGGAAGAGGTGATGCTATTGCTGGTATTGTTTTATCGAGTATTGTCTTGGCCATTTTTTCGATAATTTTAATAGGAATAGCTGCTACTACAATATAACCATTCCTATTTATTACCATCCACCCATTCTTTTGCCTTAGCAATTGCAATAGTAATACCTTGCACATTCGTGCCGCCGGCCGTTGCATAGAATGCTTGTCCGCCGCCGCCGCCTTGTATCTCCTTACTAAATTCACGAATGAGGGTAGAGGCGTTCCAGTTTTTTTCTTTTACCAGATTATCTGAAATAGCAAGAAATAAATTGGCTTTTCCATTTACTTCTGCACCGAGAATTATAAATCTATTTTCTTGCTCACTTTTTAATTGGAAACATAAGTCTTTAGCTACATCGGCTGATGCAATTTCTATCTTTTCACCCATGAATTTTATGTCTCCTATGCTTTGTAGCTTGCCAGCCAAACTAGTTTTTAGTGCAACTCCTTGTTCTCTGGAAAGCTTTTCAACTTGTTTAGTTAAATCGGTTGCTTGTTGCTGCATATCCTCTATGGCTTTTACAACATTCTTAGGGTTTTTAAGAGCCGAAGAAGCCTGCCTTAAAGTTTCTATTTGTTCGTGAATGTAGTTTTCAGCACCAAGGGCGGTAACAGCTTCTATCCTTCGTATACCTGCTGATAGCGCACTTTCCGATAGTATTTTAAAACACCCAATTTGTCCGGTTGCTTTTACATGGGTTCCACCGCAAAGTTCAATGGAGTAATTTTTATCAATGGTAACAACCCTTACTGTATCGCCATACTTTTCGCCAAACAGAGCCATAGCTCCCAGTTTTTTGGCTTCTTCAATAGGCAAAACTTCAGTAGTACACGGAATATTTTCACGTATCTTTTGGTTGACCAAGTTTTCAATTTCGTGTAATTCTTCATCACTCATTTTAGAGAAATGAGAGAAGTCAAAACGTAAATAATCAGGGCTCACAAGCGAACCACGTTGCTCAACATGTTTACCAAGCACCTTGCGTAATGCTGCATGTAGCAAGTGTGTGGCAGAGTGATTATCGGCAGTATGTATTCTTTTTGCGGGATCAACAATAGCAGTAAAAGTGTCATTTATATTTTCAGGTAACGCATCTGAAAAATGGATTATCAGATTATTTTCTTTCTGAGTATTATTGATCCGAATACGTTTTCCATTCGATTCAAGATAGCCTGTATCGCCTACCTGCCCCCCACTCTCAGCATAAAACGGAGTTTTATCCAATACCAATTGATATTGATCTTTTCCTTTCAGGGTAGTTTTTCTATACTTTACAATATGTGTCTTTTCTTGCAGGCTTTCATATCCGGTAAATATGGTTTGAGTTTGCGGATTTACTTCTACCCAGTCTTCCGTGCTGGAAGAAGTGGCTTTGCGAGAGCGTGTTTTTTGTTGTTCCAAAGCTTTATTGAACCCGGCTTCGTCAATTTCTAAATTATATCCTTTGGCAATAAGGGCTGTCAAATCAGCCGGAAAGCCATACGTATCATGTAATTCAAAAACTTCTTCCCCATTCAAAACCGATTTACTATCACGTTGCGTATCTATGCATAATGTATGGAGCCTATTTAATCCTTGAGCCAAAGTACGCATAAACGCCTGCTCCTCTTCTTGAATTACTTTTTTAATGAGTTTTTGCTGTTTCACTAATTCAGGAAAAAAAGCACCCATTTGATTAACCAAAATATCTACCAATTCATATAGAAAGGGCTCTTTAAAATCCAATGATTGGTAGCCATACCGAACCGCACGGCGTAAAATACGGCGTATTACGTAGCCTGCACCTGTGTTAGATGGAATTTGGCCATCAGCAATAGTAAAGGATATTGCCCTGATGTGATCGGCAATTACCCGCATGGCAATATTTGTTTCTTCCTCCCCTCTTGAAATAGTTTGCGGTGTATATTTCTTTCCCGAATTCTTTTCAAGCGCTACAATTAAGGGTTGAAAAATATCGGTATCATACGTAGATTGCTTGCCCTGTAAAACCATTGAAAGGCGTTCAAAGCCCATTCCGGTGTCTACATGCTGAGCAGGGAGTTTTTCAAGCTTTCCATCAGCCTTTCGGTTGAATTCCATAAAAACCAGATTCCATATTTCAATCACCTGCGGATGGCCTGTATTTACTAAGGTTTTGCCATCAAT